>JAEEGL016079343.1_pt1 | contig 37080 bp, 23 predicted proteins | sample 9134231 | NCBI WGS metagenome assembly JAEEGL01 (sample SAMN16246548, study PRJNA631951) | gut metagenome | biome: gut microbiome; feature: rumen; material: fiber-attached | host: Bos | place: Iran: Karaj | collected 2018-10 | reverse complement strand
TTGCTGCGGAGGTAACCCGCATCCATCGAAAGATTTTGTTGGTGGGTGGTGGTGGACTCGAACCACCGAACCCTGAGGGAGCGGATTTACAGTCCGCCGCAATTGCCACTATGCGAACCTCCCAAAATAGCTTTTCCAGTATTTCAAAGCTCCTTCGAGCCGATAGAGGGATTCGAACCCACGACCCCGAGATTACAAATCACGTGCTCTGGCCAACTGAGCTATATCGGCAGCTCATTTGAATCCTTCATCGCTGAAAGGACTGCAAAGGTAGATACTTTTTTTGAATCCTCCAAAAATTTTCAAATATTTTTCATCATCTCCCGGAGCAAGTCCAGGATACCGTCGCTGTCCAGGCAGCAGTCGGCCCGTTGGGACGCCTGGGAATCGGCCCCGATAAAGCGGTCCGGAATGCCCGCCCCCTTGATGATGGGCGCGTTTTCCCGGGCGGCGAAATATTCGCACACGGCGCCGAACAGGCCCCCTTTCAGGCAGCCGTCTTCCACGGTGAGGATGGCCTTGCACCCGCTCACGGCTTCCATCATCTCCGGATCCAGGGGCTTGAGGAAGCGCACGTCCCACACCGTCGGGGCCAGCCAGTAGTCCAGTTTGTGGCGCTGGGCCGCTTCCAGGGCACGGTTCACGGCCGGGCCCAGGCCCAGGATGGCCACGCCCTTCCCCTCCATCAGCTTTTCGGCCTTGCCCACGGGCAGCGGCTCACAGGGCGCGTCCCGCCAGGGCAGTCCTTCGCCGGCGCCGCGGGGATAGCGGATGATGAGGGGGCCGTCCCGGAGGGTGAGGCCCGTGTACATCAGGCGCTTGAGCTCAGTCTCGTCACGGGGCGCGGCGATGAGGGTGTTGGGGATGCTGCGGTAGGCGGCCAGGTCATAGCAGCCGTGGTGCGTGGCGCCGTCCTCCCCCACCAGCCCGGCGCGGTCGAAGCAGAAAACCACCGGGAGGTGCTGCAGGGCCACGTCGTGGATGATGTTGTCGTAGGCGCGCTGCGAGAAGGAAGAGTAGATGTTGCAATAGGGTTTGAGGCCGGCGGCAGCCAGGCCTGCGCTGAAGGTGACGGCATGGCCTTCTTCGATACCCACATCGAAGAAACGCTCCGGGAACGCCTCCTGCAGGCGGTTCATGCCGCAGCCCGAGGCCATGGCGGGCGTGATGCCCACCACCTTCCGGTCCTGCCGGGCCAGTTCCACCAGCACCTCCCCGAAAACATCCTGATACCGGTCCTTGGCATAGACGCTCTTGATGCGCTCGCCGGTATCGGCATGGAAGCGGCCGGGGGCATGCCAGGTCACGGGATCGGCCTCGGCCGGGGCATAGCCCTTCCCCTTCCGGGTATGGATATGGAGGATGCGCGGGCCGCTCAGGTCCTTCAGGCGCCGGAGGGTCTGCACCATGTCCTTGATATTGTTCCCGTCCACCGGGCCGAAGTAACGGAAGCCCAGGCTCTCGAAAAGGGCGCCGCCGCTCCCCCGCACCAGGTTGGACTTGGTGTCCAGCACGCGCTTCTGGACCCAGTCGCGGGCCTTGCCCTCGCCCAGGGTGTTCCACACCTGGTTCTTGAGGCGGTTGTAGAAGGGATGCGTGGTGAGGTTCAGGAGGTAGTCGTGCACACCGCCCAGGTTCCGGTCAATGGAGATCTCGTTGTCGTTCAGGACCACCAGGAGGTCGGCCTTGGAGGCGCCGGCGTTGTTGAGTCCCTCCCAGGCCAGGCCGCCGGTGAGGGCCCCGTCGCCGATAATGGCCACGGCCTTCTCGCCGGAGCCGGTCAGGCGCGCCGCCTCGGCAAAACCCAGCGCGGCCGATATGGAAGTGGAGGAATGACCCGCACCGAAGGCATCGTACGGGCTCTCGTCCCGCTTGGGGAAACCGCTGATCCCGTCCCGCTTGCGGTTCTGGCGGAACGCCTCCCGGCGCCCCGTGAGAATCTTGTGGGCATAGGCCTGGTGGCCCACGTCAAAGACCAGCTTGTCGGCCGGCGTATTATATATATAATGGAGCGCCACGATCAGTTCCACGGCACCCAGGCTGGAGCCCAGATGTCCGGGATTCTGCGCACAGCATTCCACCATATACTGCCTAACCTCGGCGCAAAGCTGCGCCAGGGCAGCTTCCGGCAGCTCTCTCAGGTCGGCGGGCGAATCAATCGTATTCAGCAACTCATACATCGGCCGCAAAGTTAATCATTTTTCCCCAATCCCGTGCCGATACCCGTGCGTGGCGTTTCCCTTCTGGCGCCGGCGCCGGCACTTTTGGACAAAAATGACGGCTACGGCGTACGGCTACCGGATTATTGGCAAATTTTTATTATTTTAGCGGCCCCAAATGATTCGATAATTATGTCAGACGTTATTAAGAAAACCCTACGCGACTCTGCGGCCATGCGCTGGACGGCGCTGCTGCTGCTGGCCATGGCCATGTTCTGCAGCTACATTTTCATGGACATCCTTTCCCCCATCAAGGACCTCATGCAGGAGACCCGCGGGTGGGATTCCACCGCCTTCGGCACCATGCAGGGCTCCGAGGTGTTCCTGAATGTGTTCGTGTTCTTCCTCATCTTTGCGGGTATCATCCTGGACAAGATGGGGGTGCGCTTCACCGCCGTGCTGTCGGCCAGCGTCATGCTGGTGGGCGCGCTGGTGAAATGGTATGCCGTGAGCCCTTCCTTCATGGGCAGCGGCCTGGAGTCCTGGTTCACCAACAACCTGAATTATATTCCACTCTTTGACGAGCTGGGCGTGTCGCCCTTCTACCGGGGCATGCCGGCATCGGCCAAACTGGCGGCCTGCGGTTTCATGATCTTCGGCTGCGGCTGTGAGATGGCGGGCATTACGGTGAGCCGCGGTATCGTGAAGTGGTTCAAGGGCCGGGAGATGGCCCTGGCCATGGGTTCCGAGATGGCCCTGGCCCGTCTGGGTGTAGCCACCTGCATGATTTTCAGCCCCTTCTTCGCCAAGCTGGGCGGCCAGGTGGAAGTTTCCCGCAGCGTGGCTTTCGGCGTGGTGCTCCTGTGCATCGCCCTCATCATGACCATCGTGTACTTCTTCATGGACAAGAAGCTGGACGAGCAGACCGGTGAGGCCGAAGAGAAGGACGATCCTTTCAAGGTGAGCGATATCGGCAAGATTCTGTCCGACGGCGGTTTCTGGATCGTGGCCCTGCTGTGCGTGCTCTACTACAGCGCCATCTTCCCCTTCCAGAAATATGCGGTGAATATGCTGCAGTGCAACCTGACCCTGGTCGAGCCCGCGGCCGATTCCTACTGGGCCGGCTCCAGCGTCACCATTGTCCAGTATGTGATCATGCTGGTGGTGGCCGCCGCCGGATTTGCCAGCAACTTCCAGAAGAAGAAATCCAATCAGTACCTGTTCCTGGGCATCTCCATCGTGGCCCTCATCGCCTACTGCTATATGGGTTACATGCGCCAGAGCGCCGAATCCATTTTCGCGGTGTTCCCGCTCCTGGCCGTGCTCATCACGCCCATCCTGGGCAACTACCTGGACCGCAAGGGCAAGGGTGCCTCGATGCTGGTGCTGGGCGCCATCCTGCTGATTGCCTGCCACCTCACCTTCGCCTTTGTGCTGCCTGCCTTCAAGGGCAATGCCGTGGGCGGCGCCATCGTGGCCTATGCCACCATCCTGGTGCTGGGTGCCAGCTTCTCCCTGGTTCCGGCCGCCCTCTGGCCTTCCGTCCCCAAGCTGGTGGACGCCAAGGTGATCGGCAGCGCCTATGCCCTCATCTTCTGGATCCAGAATATTGGCCTGTGGCTCTTCCCGCTCCTGATTGGCAAGGTCCTGGACAAGACCAATCCGGGCGTCACCGATCCCACGCAGTTCAACTACACGGCACCGCTGGTGATGCTGGCCTGCCTGGGCGTGGCCGCCCTGGTCCTGGGCCTGGTTCTCAAGGTGGTGGACCGCAAGAAGCACCTGGGGCTGGAACTGCCCAACATCCAGGAGTAGCATGGCAAGCGTTTCCAAGAACTTTTACAGGCCGGCTGCATGGATTGCGCTGGCCTGTTTGGTAGTACCGATGTTCGCCTCGTACTACTTTGACGACATGTTTTCCAGTATCTCGTCCCTGTTCGAGAATCCGTCCCTCACGGCCCTGGGCTGGGATGCTGCCGGCTATGGCCTCTATGCCAGCGGCTACAGCGTCCTCTGTGTCTTCGGCGGCCTGGTGGTGGGTGGTATCCTGCTGGACAAATGGGGCGTGCGAGTGAGCGGAACGCTCTTCGTGGGGATGATGGTGCTGGGCGCCGGCCTGGTGACGGGGGCGCTGCTTCGCGGCGGCTCCCATGCGCTGGGGACGGCCTATGCCGGGGTGATGCTCTTCGGGCTGGGCAGCGAGATTGCCGGAACGGCCGTCTCGCGCAGCATTGCCAAATGGTTCCGCGGCGGGCCGATGGCCCTGGCCATGGGGCTGCAGCTGGCGATTGCCCGCCTGGGTACGGCCTTCGCCCTGGTCCTGTCCCCGAAGCTGGTGATGTCGGCCGATAGCAGCCACGTGTACACCCTGGCCGAAACCGCCCGTCCTGCCCTGGTGGGGATGGGGCTCATGGCGCTGGGGCTGATTCTCTGGGCCGTTTTCGTAGCGCTCGATGCCCGGGCCTCCCGGTCCGACGCCGCAGACCAGGAGGCTGCCCGGAAGACCACCGCCGACGAAGATGCGTTCCGTTTCAAGGATGTGCTGGGGGTGCTGGGGAACAGGAACTTCTGGCTGCTGGGCCTTCTGTGCGTGCTGTTTTACAGCAGCATCATTGCCTTTAAGAAATTTGCCGGGGCCATTCTGGTGCCGCGTTTCGATATCCCGGCATCGGCCGCCGGCTGGATGGTGAGCATGCTGCCCTTCTCGACGGTGGTGTTCGCGCCGCTGTTCGGCATGCTGGTGGACAAGGCAGGGAAGGGAACCCGCTGGATGGTGGTGGGCGCCGTGCTGGCGCTGATTGCCCACCTGCTGCTGGCCTTCGCCCCCGCGGGCGTGCCTTTCTGGGGCTACCTGGCCATGGCTTTCCTGGGCTTCGGCTACTCCCTGGTGCCGGCCGCCCTCTGGCCTTCCGTCCCCAAGATTGTTCCCGACAAGGTGCTGGGCACCACCTTCGCGCTCATCTACTGGGTGCAGAACCTGGGCCTGCTCAGTTTCAAGTGGATTGCCGGCGTGGTCCTGGGCAGCTCGACGGCGGGTTCCGGCCCGGTGCGGGTGGAACTCATGTTCGTGGTGCTGTGCGTGGCCGCCGTCGGCGTGGCCATCCTGTTCCGCCGCACATCGGCCCGTAACCCCTCCCTCCGTCTGGACGCGCCCAACCGTTAACGTCCTTTCATATCATATCCTGTACGCCGCAGCCGTCATTTTTGCCCAAAAGTGCCGACTGCGGCGTAAAACAAAACAGTCCGTAAAACTGTCAAAAAGTGTAAAAATCGACACAGTCGGCACCCGAAGTCCTGCCAGATGGCAAAATAATTGCAAATTTTTTTGGCGCTTTGAAAAAAGCACTTTATCTTTGCAGTGTAATAGGATACTAATACAGCAAAACAATATGCTCATCGAGCTCAAAGACATCAACAAGACCTACAACAACGGACAGCCGCTGCACGTACTCAAAGGCATCAACCTGGGCATCGAACGCGGCGAATTCGTCTCCATCATGGGCGCCTCGGGGTCGGGCAAATCCACACTCCTGAATATATTGGGCATCCTGGACACCTACGACAGCGGTACCTACCACCTGGATGGCAAGCTCATCAAGGACCTGTCGGAGCGCCAGGGGGCCGATTACCGCAACCGCATGATCGGCTTCATCTTCCAGAGTTTCAACCTCATCAACTTCAAAACCGCCGTGGAGAACGTGGAACTGCCGCTGTATTATCAGGGCGTCCCCCGGCGCGAGAGGCACGCCAAGGCCATGGAGTACCTGGAGAAGCTGGGCCTCACGCAGTGGGCCTCCCACTTCCCCAACGAGATGTCCGGCGGCCAGAAGCAGCGCGTAGCCATCGCCCGCGCCCTCATCACCCGGCCCCAGATCATCCTGGCCGATGAACCCACCGGCGCCCTGGACTCCACCACCAGCGTGGAAGTGATGCAGCTCCTGAAGAAACTGAACCAGGAAGAGAAGATCACCATCATCGTGGTCACCCACGAAAGCGGCGTGGCCAATGAGACCGACAAGATCATCCACATCAAGGACGGGGTCATCGGCCAGATAGAAGAAAACATCCACCACGATGCCTGGGGCGGCCCCCTCATGAAGTAATGCGAATCGAGATTATCCACGAAATTGCCAGTTCCCTCCGGAACAACAAACTCCGCACGGCCCTCACGGGTTTCGCGGTGAGCTGGGGCATTTTCCTGCTCATCGTCCTGCTGGGCGCAGGAAACGGCCTCATGAATTCCTTCCTGGGCAACATGGGCGATTTCATTTCCGAGACCATCTCGGTGGAAGGCTGGTTCACCTCCAAGCCCTACAAGGGATACAAGGACAACCGCCGCATCCACTTGGACCAGAAGGACCTGGATTATACCACGGGCCCCGAGTGGGAGGGCACCATCTACCGGGTCACCACCTCCACCACCACCTCCGGCGCCACCCTGGTGCTCAACCAGTCCTCCGTGAACGGCTGGATCACCGGAGCCATGCCCGCGCACAAGGACCAGTTCAAGATCAAGATCGCCGTGGGCCGGTTCATCAATGACAAGGACCTCGCGGAGCGCCGGAAGGCACTGGTCATCAGCATGGCCCAGGCCAGGGAACTGATACCCGGAGCGCCGGAAAAGCTGGTGGGACAGTGGATCAAGGCCGGTTCCGTGGCCATGCAGGTGGTGGGCATCTACCACACCGACGAACAGGAGTTCCGCCGTTCCTGCTACATCCCCTACTCCACGTACAAGACCATTTTCGACACCTCCGACAAGATCGCGGCCATCAACTTCTCGGTGAACGGGCCTTCCACCCTGCAGGAGCACAAAGCCTTCGAGGACGAATACACCGCCACGCTCAAGAGCATGCACGACATTGCACCCGACGACGATTCCGGTCTCTGGGTGCGCAACAGCTATACCGAGAACATGCAGATGGCCAAGGCCCGGGACGTGCTGCGCATCGCCCTGTGGATCCTGGGACTGCTCACCCTCATCAGCGGCATCGTGGGCGTGTCCAACATCATGCTCATCACCGTCAAGGAACGCACGCACGAGTTCGGCATCCGCAAGGCCATCGGCGCCAAGCCCGGCTCCATCCTGCGCCTGATCATCAGCGAGAGCGTGTTCATCACCACCTTGTTCGGCTATGCCGGCATGGTCATCGGCATGGTTGCCTGCCAGATCATGGACAAGACCGTGGGCCAGAAGGCCGTGAACATCGGCTTTACGGAAATCCACATGCTGGAGAACCCCACCGTGGGCCTGGACGTGGCCATCGAGGCCACCCTCCTCCTCATTGTCGCCGGCACCATCGCCGGGGCCATCCCCGCCTGGAAAGCCGCCCGTGTTAAACCCATTGAAGCCCTGAGAGCAGACTGATGAAAAAGTGGTTTGATACCGATACGTTCCGGGAAATCCTGGACAGCATCCTGCGGAACCGCAGCCGCAGCATCCTCACCGGCTTCGGCGTGTTCTGGGGCATCTTCATGCTCATGCTCCTGACCGGCGGCAGCCAGGGCCTTAAAGGCCTGCTGAACCGGAACTTCGCGGGCTTTGCGCAGAACACCTGCATCGCCTTCGCCGACAACACCTCCAAGCCTTACAAGGGCTTCCGGAAGGGCCGCAGCTGGGATATGACCTACGACGACGTGGACCGGATCAAGCAGTTCATGCCCGAGCTGGAAACCGTCACCCCCACCGTGAGCATCTGGAACAAGGAACTCACGCACGGCGAATACTCCTACAGCAGCGGCGTCATCCGGGGTTCCCGGGCCGATTATGCGAACATCGAAACGCCCAAGATCAAATATGGCCGCTTCCTCAACGAGGCCGACGTAGCCCAGCAGCGGAAGGTCTGCGTGCTGGGCAAGAAAGTGTACGCCACCCTCTTCCCGGAAGGCGGAGACCCCTGCGGACAGCGCATCACCATCAGCGGTACTTACTACACGGTCATCGGCGTGGACTGGCGCGAACGGGGCAACATCAACATCAACGGCGGGGCCGACGAAATTGTCACCATCCCCCTCACCCAGGCCATCCGGGCCTACAATCTGGGCAACACCATCCAGCTGCTGTGCTTTACGGCCAAGCCGGGTTACACGATGAGCGAACTCACGCCCCGCGTCCGCGAGATCCTCGCCCGCGTCCACTTCTTCGACCCCACCGACGAACAGGCCCTGTTCCTGCTCAACACCCAGCTCATCTTCGGCATTATCGACAACCTCTTCAAGGGCATCAACTTCCTGGTCTGGCTCATCGGCCTGGGCACCTTGCTGGCCGGCGTGGTGGGCGTATCCAACATCATGATGGTGAGCGTGAAGGAACGCACCACGGAGATCGGCATCCGGCGCGCGATTGGCGCCACGCCCCGCCAGATCCTGGGGCAGATCATCTCCGAGAGCATCGTGCTCACGCTGGTGGCCGGCATGGGGGGCATCGTGCTCAGCGTGCTCATCCTGGCCGGAGTGGAGTCGCTCATGATGGAAGACGGCATGCTCAAGGCGGCCTTCCAGGTTCCTTTCGGCACGGCGGTGCTGGCGGCGTCGCTCCTCACCGTGCTGGGCGTCGTGGCCGGGCTCATGCCCGCCACCCGCGCCATGCAGATCAAGCCCGTTGACGCCATGCGAGACGAATAATTATTAAATCAGTCATATGAAAAAGTTTGGTAAAATTTTGTTGGTAGTTCTGGTGGCCGCAATCTTCGTCGGCACCTTCGTCTATCTTTTCCAGCGGTCCAAGCCCAAGGAAATCCAGTACCAGGAGGTCGTCCCGGAAAAGGGCGACATCGCCAAGAGCACCGTGGTGACGGGCAAGATCCAGCCCCGCGACGAGGTGAACGTGAAGCCGCAGATCAACGGCATCGTGGCCGAGCTCTACAAGAAGGCCGGCGAGACCGTCCAGCAGAACGAGGTCATCGCCAAGCTCAAGGTGATCCCGGACATGAGCCAGCTGTCATCGGCCCAGAGCCGCGTGCGCCTGGCCGAGGTGAACCTCAAGCAGGCCCAGACCAACTACAACCGCGAGAAGAAACTCTACGACCAGCAGCTTGTGAGCGCCGACGAATTCGAGAAAGTGGCGCAGGCCCTGCAGCAGGCCCAGGAAGAGATGGTCATCGCCCAGGAAACGCTGGAAATCGTGCGCGACGGCGTGTCTTCCTCCAACAAGAGCGGGAGCACCACCCTGGTGCGCTCCACCATCTCCGGCCTCATCCTGGACATCCCCGTGAAAGTGGGTAACTCCGTCACCATGTCCAACACCTTCAACGACGGCACCACCATCGCCACCGTGGCCAACATGGACGACCTCATCTTCGACGGCAACATCGACGAGACGGAGGTGGGCCGGCTGCATGTGGGCCTGCCCGTCCGCATCAGCATCGGCGCCCTGCAGGACGTGCACTTCGACGCCGCCCTGGAGTACATCTCCCCCAAGGCCACCGAGTCCAACGGCACCAACCTCTTCGAGATCAAGGCGTCCGTGACCGTCCCGTCCGACGTCACCATCCGCAGCGGCTACAGCGCCAATGCCGAAATCGTCCTGGAGGAAGCCCGGGACGTGCTCACCCTGGCCGAAAGCGCCATCCAGTGGGAGGGCGACAGCACCTTCGTGTATGTGAGGAACGCCGAGGGCTGGGACAAGCGTCCGGTGGTGACCGGCCTGTCCGACGGGGTGAACATCGAGGTCAAGAGCGGCCTGTCCGAGGGAGAGACCGTCCGCGGCACGGAAATCATCAAGCATAGCAAGTAGTAAGTCATGAAAGCACTGTTGATCGCCTTGGCCGTCATGACCCAGCCGGCCGATTCCCTTCCCGACCTCTCGCATCCCTGGACCCTGCAGGAATGCACCCAGTGGGCCATGGAACACAACCTCAGCGTCGCCCGCCAGGAGATTACCCGGGAAGGCCGGGCCGACGACAAGTTTACGGCCGACAACGCCTGGCTCCCTTCGGTCAGCGCATCGGCCTCCCAGAACTGGAGCTTCGGCCGCGGTATCGGCGGGAACAACACCTACGAGAGCGGGAACTCCGCGTCCACCGGATTCAGCCTGGGGGCCAACATGAACCTCTTCGACGGCCTGGCCACGCCCAACCGCATGAAACTGGCGGCCCTGAACCTGGACGCCGCCACGGCCGACCTGGAAAAAGTGCGCAATGACGTGCGCACGGCCGTAGCCCAGGCCTATGTCCAGATCCTCTACAACTACGAAATCCAGGATGTAGCCCTGGAGCAGGTGAACATCGACTCCCTGCAGGTGGTGCGGCTCGAGGGCCTTCTCGACGCCGGCATGGCATCGGCCGCCGAGGTCTCCCAGCAGAAAGCCTCCCTGGCCCAGAGCCGGCTCACGCTGGTGCAGGCGCAGAATAACGTGCGCAGCTCCCTGCTGGAACTGGCTCAGCTGCTGGAGCTCCCCGGGTGGGAAGGCTTCTCCGTGCAGCGGCCCCAGGTATCGGCCCAGCCGGTACTGCTCCCCTCGCCCGAGGATATCTATGCCGACGCCCTCACCTTCCGTCCGGAGGTGCAGGCCGAACTGCTGCGGCTGGAAGGAACGGACTACGCCATCCGCATCGCCAAGGCCGGCTGGTATCCCAGCCTGAGCCTTTCCGGCGGCATGGGCACCAACTACTATTCCACCTTCGCCACGCAGCCCTTCCTGCAGCAGCTGGGGAACAACTTCAGCCAGTACGTGGGCCTGTCCCTGAACATCCCCATCTTTGACAAGTTCAACACCCGCAGCCAGGTGCGATCGGCCCGCCTGGGCCGCCAGTCGCAGGTGATCCAGCTGCGCCAGACCCAGCAGACGCTCTACAAAGAGATCCAGCAGGCCTGGAACGGAGCGTCGGCAGCCCAGGCCAAACTGGAAGCCGCCCGGCAGGCCGCCGCATCGGCCCAGGACGCCTTCCAGCTCATCCAGGCCAAGTACGAAAACGGGAAAGCCACGTTCACGGAATTCTCCGAGGCGCGCAACCGCCTCATGAAAGCCCGCTCAGATGCCGTGCAGGCCACCTACGAAGCCCTCTTCCAGACGCGTCTGCTGGAGTTCTACCGGGGCGGGAGCCTCACGCTCTAACGGCGCGGTTCCGCTCCGCAGGCTCGCCCGGCATCTTCCGGAAGCCCTTCCCGAATATACCTACGGGGGTGAAACGACGTGTTTCGCCCCCGTTTGCTTTGCGATTCACCATTCGGGTGTAAAAACGCCCGTTTTGCCCCCGTTTGCTTGGCGGTTCACCATTCGGGTGTAAAAACGCCCGTTTTGCCCCCGAAGGAATGGTGGTGGATTAGACCGTGCGGCCGATGAGGCTGTGGGCGAAGGATTTGAGGGCGTCGTGGCCTTCGGGGCCCATGGCGGCGGCGCTGCCCTGGCAGACGGCCCGGGTGGTGAGCTCCGAGATGGCCTTGCGGGCTTCGGCCGGAATGTCCACGCTGTCGTAGATGGCTTTGACGCGCGCAATCTTGGCGGCGGCCTCTTCCGGGGTGCGGGCGGGTGCGGCCAGCGCTTCCTGCAGGCCCTCGGCGCCTTTTTCCAGGGCCCGCACGGTGAGCCAGGACTTCTTGCCGTTGAGGATGTCACCGCCCACAGGTTTGCCGAAGACTTTTTCATCTCCGTAGGCGTCCAGGTAGTCGTCGGCCACCTGGAACGCGAGGCCCAGGTTGTAGCCGTAGTCGTAAAGGCATTGCTGACTCGCAGGGTCGGCCCCTGCGATGAGGGCGCCCATCTGTGCCGAGCAGGCCAGCAGCACGCCGGTCTTGAGGCCGATCATCTGCATGTACTCCGGCATGGAGACCCGCTCGCGTTTTTCGAAATCCATGTCCAGCTGCTGGCCGTCGCACACCCCGGCGGCGGTGCGGGAAAACAGGTCCAGGGCCTCCGGAAGCACGCTGCGGGGAGCTTGGGCGATGCGGCGGTAGGCGTCGATGCACATCACGTCGCCGCTCAGGATGGCCGTGTCTTCGCTCCATTTTTTCCATACGGTGTCGTGGCCGCGGCGCAGAGCGCTCCGGTCCATGATGTCGTCGTGGATGAGGGTGAAGGTGTGGAACACCTCCAGGCCGGCGGCGGGCTGCAGGATTTCGTCCGAGAGCGTATCGGCCCAGATGCCGTAGGTGGTCAGGCACAGGCGCGGACGGATGCGCTTGCCGCCGATGGCGATCATGTAGCGGAGCGGGTCGTACAGGCCGGCAGGCTCCGCTTGGAAAGTGATGTCGCGGAACAGGGCCTCAACGGCCTGATCAAGGGTAGCTTTGCTTATCATGGTTTTCATTCTCAATTACTTCCCAGCGGAAGACTTTGTCGCCGCGACGGGGGTGAATACGTTCAGGCTCCGGAACGGCCAGGGAGCAGTGCACGCCCTGGGGACAGGTATCGGCCGGAGCCAGATCTACCCGCATGCCCTCCACCGGCAGTTCCAGCATCCCCGTAGTGGGGCCGATGAACAGCAGCTGTTCCCCGCTGTGCAGCGGCGTAGCCTCGACCAGCACCTCCACCACACCGATTCGGGCGAACCAGTTGGTCACCTTGCCCACATACACCTTTCGGCGGGTGGCATGGGAACCGTAGCGGGCGCTCCATTCGCCCAAGGGGGCACCCAGGTAGTAGCCGTCCCAGAAGCCCCGGTTGAACACCGTGGCCAGTTCCTCTTTCAGGGCGGCGCCCAGCGGCGGGGTGAAGGTCCCTGCCGCCACGGCATCGGCCGCCCGGCGATAGCAGGACGCGCAGACCTTGACATAGTCGGCGCTGCGGGCCCGACCCTCGATCTTGAACACGTTCACGCCGGAGGCCACGAACTTGTCCAGAAACTCGATGGTGCAGAGGTCCTTGGGCGACATCATGTATTTGTTGTCAATCTGGATTTCGTTGCCGGTTTCCAGGTCCGTGACCAGGTAGCCGCGCCGGCACACCTGCATGCAGGCACCGCGGTTGGCACTCTCGCCATAAGCGGCCAGCGACAGGTAGCACTTCCCGGAAACGGCCATGCAGAAGGCTCCGTGGGCGAACATCTCGATGCGCACGGGCTTTCCGGAAGGGCCGGTTATGGGCTCGTTTTCTATGGCCTCGTGGATGGAGCGGACTTGGTCCAGGTTCAGTTCCCGCGCCAGGACAACCACATCGGCCCACTGGGAATAGAACTTCAGGGCCTCCACGTTGGAAATGCTGAGCTGGGTAGAGATGTGCACCTCCAGGCCGATCTGCCGGGCATAGAGGATGGCGGCCATATCGGAGGCGATGACGGCGTCCACCCCGGCTGCCCTGGCGGCATCCAGCGTCTCGCGGGCGGCCTGCAGATCCTCCCCGTACAGGGTGATGTTCAGGGTCATGTAGGCCTTGATGCCGGCTTCCCGGCAGATGCGCATGATCTCCGGCAGGTCCTCCCGCTGGAAATTATTGGCCGAGTGGGACCGCATGTTCAGCGCGCCGATACCGAAGTACACGGAGTCGGCCCCGCCCTGGATGGCGGCCCTCAGGCAGGCGAAATTCCCCGCCGGTGCCATGATTTCCAATTCTTCTTTCCGCATAACGTGCAAAGTTACGCAAAATCCGCGAAAACCCAGCCTCGTCATCCCTTCGTTATCTCCCCCCCCCAGTACATCCCGCCGCCATCCCCTTTCCCACCGCGTCCCCGTGCCCCGCCTCATCCCCGTGCCCGCCGTGATGGCGCCACTGGGGGTGCACTGCCGGGGGGGGGCACCACCGGGGGGCACCACCGGGGACGGGCCGTGGGGCGCTGCTGAGGATGCCACCGTGGGCGCCTGCCGTAGGACTGGCCGCAGGACGCTACCGGGGGACGCCGCTGTGGGACGCTACCGGGGGATGCTAGCATTTCGGGTGTAAAAACGCCTTTTATACACCCGAATGGGCCTCGGCGCGCTGTTTGGGTGTAAATTGGCCGTTTTTACACCCAAAATGGCAATTTTAGAAAAATAGTGGTTTCATTTCTTGTTTACACCGATAAGTTTTCACTTATTTGCACAAAAGCCCTGGCATCAAGGGCCCGGAGAGAGATATGGAAGCGAATAATGATTATTGGGCGCAGGAGCGCCAATGTGAAGCAGTCTTTTGCGGCGGAGGACCTTTTTATATTGTCACATCCGAGAACCTGCCCTGGCTATTGTTCGAAACCGAAGAGGACTTCAAAGAAGGAACCAATATCATTGCCCTGTCACTGAGGCATCTGCCCATCCGTCTTCTGAACGACGTCCAGATGAACAACCACCTGCATCTGGTATTGGAGGGCCCGGAACAAGCGGTTGAAACCTTTACCGTCCAACTGAGAAAAAGGATGAAACGCAGGTTTTCAAAAAGAGGGAAAGACCTGAATAAATGGCACATACAGGCAAACCGGATAGAAGACCTGCAGCATTTGCGATATGCTATCCTGTATGTGGCAAGAAACCCATATGTGGCCCGGCGGGATGCCACGCCCACAGGGTACAGGTGGGGTGGTTCCCATCTGCTATTCAACGCCAACTTGCCGGATTACGCCCAGGGGAAACCCTTCCAGGAGTTGAGTTATCTGGAGAGAAGAAACATCTGTCACTCCCATGACATGGACATCCCGGAGCATTGGCGCTGCCATAACGGGATGATTCTCCGCTCCAGTTTTATGGATTACCAGCGCACCCAGCAGTTCTTTCTGTCGGCCAACCAGTATTTCCAGTGGCTGTCGCGCCGAAAGGAATCCGACATCGAAATTGCCAAATGGATAGGAGAAAGCATCCTTCTGCCCAATGAAGATGTGCTGAGGATCGTGTCCAACTGGTACAAAGTGAAATCTGTAACGGCGCTGGATCTGGAACAGCGGCTGGAAGCGGCCAGAAAGATGAAAACAGAACTGTGGTCCAACAACAAGCAGATCGCCCAGGTACTCCGCCTTCCCCTCACCCAGATTGACCTTCTCTTCCCCGTCGCTCGTTAACCCCTTCCCGCCATCTTCCTCCGCCCAGTTCGGGTGTAAAAACGGCCGATTCGCACCCAAACCGCACAAATGAATGAATTCGGGTGTAAAAAGGCCGTTTTTGCACCCGAATGGTTGCGACAGCCAAACAGTCACGCGCCTACCAGCTGATGGCGGGCTGGCGGAGCGCCTGGTGCAGCTGGGTGTCGTAGCGGAGGCGCACCTGGATGCCGGCCTCCTGGAAGTAATAGCGCACGGCTATCTCCTCTTCGATAAAGGGAATGATCTCGTCCTTCTTGAGCCGCAGGAAGGTCTCCTTATCCATCTCCAGGGACTGCTGGAGGGCATCCAGCTGCGGGGCCAGGGCATCGGCCAGGCCGTCTTCCTTGAGCGCGCCCTTCATGCTGTCGAACAGGGCCCGGGCCGAGGAACGGTAGTCGAACTGCTTGTCGGCCGCGAAGGCCACGAAGTCCTCGAACTCGGTATAATGGAAATCCTTCAGGGCCGGGATGAAGGCATGGTTACGCACATAGTGCATGGCGTACTGGTCCACGATGCCGCTCATCACCAGCGAATAGGTGAGGCGGGAATAGCGGTGGGCCTGCACCTCGAAATCCGGGGTAACGCCGCCGCCGTCGCGCACCGTGCGGCCGTGGGCCGTGGAGAAACTGTGGGTGAGCGAGTCGGGGATGTGCCCCACGCTACCGTCCTCGTTGCGATGGGTGTAGTCGATGGCCTGGACGCATCGGCCCGAAGGGGTATAATACTTGGCGGTGGTGAGCTTGAGCTGTCCGTCGTAGGGAAGCGGCCGGATGCTCTGTACCAGGCCCTTGCCATAGGTCCGGGTGCCGATGATGGTGGCGCGGTCGTAGTCCTGCAGGGCCCCCGCCACGATTTCCGAGGCCGATGCCGAACCGGAATCGACCAGCACCACGATGGGCAGCTCGGTGTCGATGGGATCCTGGCTGGTGGTATAGACGGCCGCACTGCCGGCGGCGCGGCCCTTGGCTGTGACCACGAGCGAGCCCTTGGGCACAAAGAGCGATACGATGTTCACGGCCTCCGACAGCAGACCGCCGCCGTTGCCGCGAAGATCCAGCACCAGGCGCTTCATGCCCTCTTTCCGCAGTTTGAGGCAGGCGCTGCGCACTTCCTGCCCCACGCCGTCCGTAAACTTGGACAGGAGCACATAGCCGTCTCCGTCCTCCAGCATGCCGGCATACTCCACGGACGGCAGCACGATGCGGTCGCGAAGCACAGACACGTCAATGTACTCGCCGGCCTTCCAGCTGGCGCCCCCGCGCAGTTTCTTGACGCGGAACAGCACGGTGGTACCGGGCTTTCCCCGCATCCGCTCCGTGCAGGCCTGGCTCTCCAGCCCGTGGGTGGACACGCCGTCGATGAGTTCAATCTCATCGCCGCACTGCAGGCCTGCCTTGGCCGCGGGAGAACCCGCATAAGGCTCGTTGATGATGACGTTGCCGTTCACATCCGGCTTGTAGATGACGGCGCCGATGCCGCCATAGGCGCTCGTGAGCATCATCTGGAAGTTCTCCTGCTCCTCTTCCGGGACATAGACCGTATAGGGATCCAGGGCGTCCAGCATGGCATCCACGGCCTCCCGCTCGATCCGCCCCACTTCGAGGGAATCCACATACGAACGGTTGAGTTCCTTCAGGATGGCATTATGTACTTCTATCCATTTGCCCAAGGTAAACGACTTGGACTGGGCCGAAGCCTGGCATACAAAGAAAAGGCCGGCCAACGCGGCGGCCAGGGTTTTTACGATTATCCTCATCCTCAAATTACATTGTATAGACAAAGATAGCAAAAATAGTGCTACCTTTGCATCGGCATTGTATTTCGTTATTAGCAAGACCGTTTGTGTCATGAAACTTGTATTTGCAACGGGCAACCGCGGAAAACTCCGTGAAGCTGCTGAAATTCTGGGCGAGGGCTTTGCGCTCGTTACCCCCGCCGAAGTCGGGATCACCGAAGACATCCCGGAGACCGGAGCCACCCTCCGGGAGAACTCGCTGCAGAAAGCAGCCTACATCTACGAAAAAACCGGGCTCGACTGTTTTGCCGATGACACCGGACTGGAAGTGGACCTGCTGGACGGCGCCCCGGGCGTGGAAACGGCCCGCTACGCCGGTGAGGACAAGAATCCGGACGCCAATATAGACAAACTCCTCAAAGAGATGGGCCGGCGCGACCCGGACGCCCCCCGCTCGGCCCGCTTCCGCACCTCGGTCACCCTCATCCTGAACGGGGAGCAACTATTTTTTGACGGCATCATGGAGGGCAGCATCGCCACGGAACGCCACGGGGAGAAAGGCTTCGGCTACGACCCCGTGTTCATTCCGGAGGGGTATGCCTGCACCGCCGCCCAGCTGAGCGAAACGCAGAAAAACGCCATCTCCCACCGGGGCAAGGCCCTGCGGGCCATGGCGGCCTACTTGCATGAAAGAGAACATTGAACTCATTGTCCTCTCCTTGACCAAGGTCCGGGAGCAATCGCTGGTGGTCCAGACCCTGTCCAGGGAATGGGGCCGGCGGGGCTTCCTGGTCCGAAACGCCCCCAAGGGCCACGCCGCCCTGCTGCAGCCGCTCAGCATCCTGGAGGCCGAGATTGCCGATACCCCAAAATCGGAGCTCAAGACCCTCAGAAGCCCCGGCGCCCGCTACAGCCTCTCCGGCATCCGCGGCAACCTGTACAAGAACAGCATGACCCTGTTCCTGTCGGAAGTGCTGCTGAGGACCATCCGCGAGGGGACTTGCGAAGACGGCCTCTTTGACTGGTGCGTGGGCAGTATCCTCACCCTGGATGCCCTGGAAAGCGATTATGCCAATTTCCCCCTGCGCTTTCTGGTGGAGTTTTCGGGGGCCCTGGGCTTTCGGCCCACGCGGGAAGACATCCTGCCTTTCGCGCAGGAGCGGAGCGCCCTCCTGGAGCCCTTCCTGAAGGAAGACTTCGGCTCCAGCATGCTGGTCCCCCTGAGCGGAGCCGTGCGCAGCGAGCTGTGCGAGACCCTGCTCCGATACCTGGAATTTCACACGGAACAACCCATCCGGGTACGTTCCCTGGCTGTTTTAAGAGAATTATACAAATAGTAATATGACAAGAAGAAAACATGGTGGCGCCAAAGGAGCCACCCGCGGAAAGAAGAAAAAGACCCGGATTGTCCCGGAGTATGAGGGAAGGGTGCTGATGTCCCGGGAAGGGTTCATCTTCGTCCGCATCGAGGGGCAGGAAGAAGATGTATTCGTGAAAGCCACCAAGACGCGCGGCGCCCTGCACGGAGACCTGGTGCGCGTGGCCGTGACCCAGGAGAAAACCGGCAATGTGAAGCGCCGCAGCGGCGAAGTCATCGCCATCCTGGAACGCAACACCCGTCCCTTCGTGGGCATCCTCCACACGGTGGGCAAGCAGGCCTGGGTGCTCATGAGCTCCAAGACCATGCCCTACGACATCTCCGTTCCCGTGCCGGAAGGCGCGGTGAAAGGCATGAAGGTGGCGGCCGTAGTGGACGGCTGGGAGCGCGGCGAGGCCGGTCCCCACGGTCACGTGGTGGACATCCTGGGCCTCCCCGGCGAGAACGACACCGAGATGCACGCCATCCTGGCCGAATTCGGCCTCCCCTACCGCTTCGAAAAGAACGTGGAGAACGCGGCCGATGCCATCTCCGACGAGATCACCGACCAGGACCGGGCTCATCGGCGCGACTTCCGGAAGGTGCTCACCTTCACCATCGACCCCACCGACGCCAAGGACTTCGACGACGCCCTGAGCTTCCGCAAACTGGAAAACGGCAACTACGAGGTGGGCGTCCACATTGCCGACGTGACCTGGTACGTGCGCCCCGACACCCCCGTGGACAAGGAAGCCCAGGCACGCGGCACCTCCGTCTATCTGGTGGACCGCACCGTGCCCATGCTCCCGGAAAAGCTCTCCAACAAGCTGTGCTCCCTGCGTCCGCACGAGGAAAAACTCACCTTCAGCGCCGTCTTCGAGATCACGCCGCAGGCCAAGGTGATCAACCCCTGGTTCGGCCGCACGCATATCATCTCCGACTACCGCTTTGACTACGAGGGCGCCCAGGCCATCATCGAGGCCGGCCCCGCCGCCATGGAGCAGGAATTCGGTGCCGGCACGGAATGCGGCCTGGTTCCGGCCGATGTCAAGGAAGCCATCCTCATCCTGAACGGCCTGGCCCTGAAGCTCCGAAAAAAGCGCTTCGCCGCCGGCGCCGTCAACTTCGACCGCCCCGAGATGAAAGTGGAAGTGGACGAGAGCGGCAAGCCCGTGGCCGTGCACCAGAAGTTTTCCAAGGAAGCCAACTGGCTCATCGAAGAGTTCATGCTGCTGGCCAACCGCAGCGTGGCCGAATACGTGGCCACCGGCGGCAAGATGGGCGGCAAGGCCCTCGCGAAAGCCAAAACCTTCGTGTACCGCGTGCACGACGAACCCAATATGGAGAAACTGAGCGGTCTTCGGGACTTTGCCTCGCACTTTGGCTACAAGGTGGGCAGCCTGGAAGGGGGCAAGGCCATTGCCGCCACCCTGAACGGACTCATGGCCGACGCCAAGGAAAAACCCGAGCTGGCGGCCATCCAGATCCTGGCCCTCCGCAGCATGGCCAAGGCCTGCTACAGCACCGACAACATCGGCCACTACGGCCTGGCCTTCCGCTTCTACACCCACTTCACCTCCCCCATCCGCCGCTATCCCGACATGATGGTGCACCGCCTGCTGGCCCGTTACCTGCAGGGCGGCGAAAGCGCATCGGCCGACTTCTACACCCTCCAGTGCAAGCACGCCTCCGAACGGGAGGTGATTGCCGCCGAGGCCGAACGCGAGAGCATCAAGTACAAGGTGGTGGAATTCATGCAGGACAAGGTGGGACAGGAGTTTGACGGCCACGTGTCGGGTGTCACCGAATGGGGCATCTATGTAGAGGTGGAGCCCACCATGATCGAGGGCATGATCCCCTACCGCACCATCAAGAGCGACTTCTTCGTGTACGACGAGGAGCACTACCGCGCCGTGGGCCGCCGCCACCATCGTTCCATCCGCCTGGGAGACAAACTCCGCATCCGCGTGAAGGGCACTTCCCTGGAACAAAAGCAATTGGATTACGAACTGGTAGAAGACTAATCAATTATTTTCCCTATATTTGCGGGGAATTATCATATATGATATGCTAAAACAATTTAACCGTTGGATGATAAGCTTTTCTTGCCTGCTGGCCCTGGGTGCCTGCAGCCAGGAGGTAATATACAAGAATCCCCGGTACAGCGCCGAGAAACGGGCCGACGACCTCATCGCCCGCATGAGCCTGGAAGAAAAGTTGGGACAGCTGCTGTGCCCGCTGGGCTGGCCCATGTATGAGAAAAACGGGAACGAGGTGCAGATTTCCGACGCCTACCGGGACTTCATCCAAAAGCAGCACGGCGGCATGCTCTGGGCCACGTTCCGGGCCGATCCCTGGACCCGCAAGACCCTGGAGACAGGGCTGGACCCGGTGCTGTCGGCCCGGGCCTACAACGCCCTGCAGCGCTACGCCATGGATTCCACCCGCCTGGGCATCCCCATCATCCTGGCCGAAGAAGCCCCGCACGGGCACATGGCCATCGGAACCACCGTCTTCCCCACATCCATCGGCCTGTCCGCCACCTGGGACACCGAACTCATTGAACAGGTGGGCCGCGCCATCGGCGAGGAACTGATGGCCCAGGGCGGCACCATCGGCTACGGTCCGGTGATCGACCTGTCCCGCGAACCGCGCTGGTCCCGCGTGGAAGAAACCTACGGCGAGGACGTGTACCTCACCGCGGAGATGGCATCGGCCATGGTGCGGGGCACCGCATCGCAGGGGGTCATCTCCACCCTCAAGCATTTTGTGGCCTACGGCATCCCCGAGGGCGGGCACAACGGCAGCCCTTCGCACATCGGCGCGCGGGACCTGGAAGAAAATGTGTTCCCCACGTTCCAGGCCGCCATCGAAAACGGCGCCCTCAGCGTGATGACCAGCTATAATACCATTGACGGCGTTCCCTCCACCTGCAACCGGGAACTGCTCACGGGCCTGCTGCGGGACCGCTGGCACTTCCAGGGCTTTGTGGTAAGCGACCTGGAAAGCATTGACGGCATAGCCGGCAGTCACCATGTGGCCGCCAGCAAGCAAGAAGCCGGGGAAATGGCCCTGAAGGCCGGCGTGGACGTGGACCTGGGCGCCAACTGCTTCTCGCTCCTGCAGGAATCGGTGGAAGCCGGGCGCGTCTCCATGGCCGAGATTGACCGCGCCGTGAAGCGGGTGCTGGTGCGCAAGTTCGAGGCCGGGCTCTTTGACCACCCCTATGTGGACGAAGCCCAGGCCGCCGCCCGGGTGCGCAGCGCCAACCACCTGGCCCTCGCCGCCCAAACGGCCCGCGAGAGCGTCACGCTCCTGAAAAACAACGGCGTACTGCCACTCCAGGCCGGAACCCGCATCGCCCTGGTGGGTCCCAATGCCCACAACCAGTACAACCAGCTGGGCGACTACACCGCCCCGCAGGACCCGGCCCACGTGGTCACCATGCTGGAAGGCTTGCAGGATGCGGGCGCCCAGGTGACCTATGTGAAGGGCTGTGCCATCCGCGACACCGGCAGCCAGGACATTGCCGCCACCGTGTCGGCCGCCCGCCGCAGCGACGTGGTGGTGGCCGTCGTGGGCGGGTCATCGGCCCGGGACTTCAAGACCCGGTACATTGACACCGGCGCCGCGGTGGTGGATGCCCAGGCCGTCTCCGACATGGAAGCCGGCGAAGGCTACGACCGCAGCACCCTGGACCTGATGGGCCTGCAGCCCCGTCTGCTGGAGGCGCTCAAGGCCACGGGAAAGCCCCTGGTGGTGGTGTACATCGAAGGCCGTCCGCTGGACAAGCGCTGGGCGGCCGACAACGCCGACGCCCTCCTCACGCTCTGGTATCCGGGCGGCGAGGGAGGCCGGGGCCTGGCCGATGTGCTGCTGGGCCGATACAACCCCGCCGGACGCCTGAGCGTGAGCGTTCCCCGCAGCGTGGGCCAGCTGCCCGTCTATTACAACCGCAAAGTGCCCTACAGCCACGACTACGTGGAAGAAAGCGCCCAGCCGCTGTACCCCTTCGGCTATGGGCTCAGCTACACCAGCTTTGCCTATGACAAGCTGCGTGTGGAGCAGCCCGGTGCAGACGGGGCCTTTGCCACGGTGAGCGTGGACATTACCAACACCGGCGAGCGGGACGGCGACGAAGTGGTGCAGGTGTATCTGCGTGACCTCGTGGCCTCCACGGCCCGGCCGCGCAAGCAGCTCTGCGCCTTCCGGCGCGTACCCGTGAAAGCCGGCGAAACCGTGACGGTGACCCTCCCCCTGCAGCGCCGCGCCTTCGAGCTGGTGAATCCGGCCATGGAGCGCGTGCTGGAGCCCGGCGATTTCGAGATCCAGGTGGGTGCCAGCTCCGAGGACATCCGGCTGGCGTTTAACTTAACCATTTGATATTTAGCGAATTAACGTTTTTCCTTGCGGCGTTTTGACCGCAAGGAGAATGCATAACACATTGATTATAAACAACATGCTTTTTACGGCCCTTTTGCTGCTGCAGGCGGCACTGCCCTACTGGCAGGACATGCAGGTCACTTCCGTGAACGCCCAGACCCGGCGCACGGAGGTCGTATATTACGCCAAGCGGGAGGATGCCCTGTCCAAGGGTTTCCGCGCCAGCGAGAACTACCTGAGCCTGAACGGCGTATGGGACTTCAAGTACTTTGAGGACCATCGGGAGATGCCCGGTCAAGCCGGGCATGACGCCCCATCCGGCAACCAAACCGTCATGGCCGACAGCAACGGCACCGCCGGCGTGACCGGCAACCAAAACGTCATGGCCGGCGGCAATACCGTCATGGCCGGCAACCAAACCGTCATGGCCGGCTTGACCGGCCATCTCCAGTGGGAACAGATACGGGTGCCGGGCAACTGGGAAGTGCAGGGCTGGGGAACGCCCATCTACACCAACATCCGCTACGACTTCTGCCCGGTGGACCCGCAGCCACCCCTGCTGCCGGAAGCGGTTCCGGCCGCCCTGTACCGCCGCCGCTTCAGCGTGCCGGAAGCCTGGACCGGGCGGCAGGTATATCTGAACCTCTGCGGCGTCAAGAGCGGCTGCTACGTCTATGTGAACGGGCAGCCGGCCGGCTACAGCGAGGATTCCAAGTCCCTGGCCCGCTACAACATTACCCGGCTGCTCAAACAGGGCGAGAACGAGCTCATCCTTAAGGTATTCCGCTACACCACCGCCTCCTTCCTGGAAGACCAGGACTTCTGGCGGCTGTCGGGTATCGAACGGGACGTGTACCTGTCCAGCGAGAAGCGGGAGACCGGCTTTGACTTCCAGGTGGTGTCCACCCTGTCGGAAGACCTGTCCACCGGCATCTTCCGCCTCAAGATGCAGGCATCGGCCCCCGTGGAGGTGTTCTACGAACTGCTGGATCCCAGCGGCGAGGTGCTCACCGACGCCCTCTTCGAGTTCCACGGCGACATCACCACCCTGAACGATTCCATCCCCGCCGTGCGCCCCTGGAGTGCCGAAACCCCCACGCTGTACACCCTGCTCCTGCGCGTGAACGGGGAATACACGCGTTTCCACGTGGGTTTCCGCCGGCTGGAAATCAAGACGGTCAAAGACGGACAGCGGGACGTGAAGGCCCTGCTGGTGAACGGACAGCCCGTGAAATTCAAAGGCGTGAACCTGCACGAGCACAACCCCTACACCGGCCATTACGTAACGCGCCAGAACCTCCTGGACGACCTGCTGCTCATGCGGGCGGCCCATATCAACGCCATCCGCACCTGCCACTATCCCCAGTCGCGGGAGTTCTACGAGCTCTGCGACTCGCTGGGCTTCTATGTCTATGACGAGGCCAACGTGGAGTCCCACGCCATGGGCTACAGCCTGGACCGCACCCTGGGCAACAACCCCGACTGGTGGGCCAAGCATGAAGACCGCATCCTGAACATGTACCGCCGCACGGCCAACTACCCCTGCGTCACCCTGCTGTCGCTGGGCAACGAGGCCGGCAACGGCGTGAACTTCCACCAGGCCTACAAGATGCTGAAAGCCCTGGAAAAGGACGGTCAGAACCGTCCCGTGGTGTATGAGCGGGCCGAATACGACAAGAACACGGACATGATCGTGCCCCAGTATCCCGGGGCCGACTGGTTCCGCCGCATGGGCGAAACCTACAAGGACCGGCCGGTCTGCCCCTCCGAGTACGCCCACGCCATGGGCAACTCCACGGGCTCGCTGGACTGGCAGTGGGAACAGATCTACGCCCACACGCACCTGCAGGGCGGTTTTATCTGGGACTGGGTGGACCAGGGCCTGTACGACCAGCAACGCGGCTGGACCTACGGCGGCGACTACGGCGAAAACCAGCCTTCCGACGGGAACTTCTGCTGCAACGGCATCGTGAACCCCGACCGGGACCCGCATCCGGCCTTCTATGAAGTCAAACACGTCTATCAGAACGCCTGCGTGACGGCCGTCGATACCGTAAAAGGCGTATTCAGCCTGCAAAACCGCTACTACTTCACCCCGCTGGACAAGCAAGTGCTCCGCTGGCGGGTGGAACGGGACGGCAAACGCATCAAGAAGGGCAAGCTCCAGCTGGAAGTAGCCCCCCAGGAGGCCCGGGAGTTCTCCCTCCGCCTTCCCCGCATGCGCAAGGCCGGCACCTACCGCATCTTCTTCGAGCTACTGGACGGAAAAAGCGTGATGGCGGCCGATGAAATCCTGCTCAAGGAAAACAGCGCCCGCAAACCTTACAAGGCCAAGGGAAAGCTCAACGTGGCCGACGGAGACATCCGCCTGGTGGTGTCGGGCTCCAAGACGGAAGTGGTCTTTGACAAGACCAAGGGCGTCCTGCTGGCCTGGCGGGTGAAGGGGAAAGACCTCATCGACCCGGACTTCGGCCTCCGGCCCAACTTCTGGCGGGCCCCCAACGACAACGACTACGGCTGCGGCGCCCCCGCCCGCACCCGCCTGTATAAACAACTGACAGACAATCCGTCGGCCACATCCGTATCGGCCCGGCAGGCCGAGAACGGGACGGTGGTGGTAACGGTGACGGGCGAAGGCGTGCGCGCCTGCGAAAGCTATACCATCTATCCCGACGGCACCCTCCACATCGCCTGCGAGACCGGGGCCGACAAGAGCCTGAAGGGCGTGGAAATCCCCCGCCTGGGCTTCCGCTTCCGCCTGAACGCCGAGTCTTTCCGCTACCTGGGCCGGGGCCCGGTAGAGAACTACTGGGACCGCTGCAGCGGCACCTTCAAGTGCATCTGGAAGTCCCGTGCCTCGAAGGAATACTACCCTTACGTGCGTCCGCAGGAAAGCGGACACCACTGCGATACCGACTGGCTGCAGACCGGCGGCGTGAGCATCGTGGCCGGGGCGGAGCCCTTTGAGTTCAGCGTCCTGCGCCAGCGCGTGGAAGATCTGGACGGCGGGCTGGAAAAAGCCCAGACGCACCTCTGTGACGTACCCGTGCAGCCCTTTGCCGAAGTGTGCATCGACTACCGGATGAGCGGCGTGGGCGGCTACGACAGCTGGGGCGCCCGGCCGGAGAAGGAACGCACCCTCTGGAGCGACCGCAGCTACCGCTACAGTTTCACCCTCTGCCCCCGAAAAATGACCCATCGCTATGACTACCAATAAACCCATGAAAAATTTCACCTCTTTTTGGGCGCTGGCGGCCTCCCTGTGCCTCATCGCCTGTACCTGTACCCCGCAAAAACAAAAAGAACCGGCCGATAACGGCCCGGTGCCGGTGAGCGGCGTCTCGCTGTCCCGGACAGAGATGAGCCTCGCCGCCGGAAGCGGTTTCCGCCTGCAGGCCCGTGTGGAGCCCTACAACGCCACCGACACCCGCGTGAGCTGGCGTTCCTCCAATAACGATATCGTTTCCATCGATGCCGAAAGCGGCCAGGGAAGCGCCGCCTCGGAAGGCCAGGCCACCGTGACGGTCACCACGGCCGACGGCGGCTTCACCGCCAGCTGCGACGTGACGGTCTTCGGCCAGGTGGTTCCCGACCCGGACCCCGATCCGGATCCCGATCCCGACCCCACGCCCCAGGACCCCGGCGCCCCCGCCGCCTACGGTGCCCTGCCCACGGCCGGCCAGCTGGCCTGGCAGCGGCGCGAACTGCTCATGTTCTACCACTACGGCCAGGCCACCTTCTCGGGCTGGGACGGCGAGAACCCCAACTGCAACGGCAAGGCCTGGAGCGAGAAACTCCTGCTGGACAACTATGCCCCCGGCACCATCGACACCGACCAGTGGGTGAAAGTGGCGGCCGACAACGGCTTCCAGGAGATCATCATCACCGCCAAGCACCACGACGGCTTCTGCCTCTGGGACAACCCGGAGAGCACCACCGACGTGGCCAACGCGGCCTGCAAGAACCATACGGACGTGCTCCGGGGACTGCGCGAGGCCTGCAACAAATACGGCGTGGCCATGGGCATCTACCTCTCGCCCTGGGACCGGATGATTGAGGTGAGCGGCCTGTCCACCAGTACCTACGAGACCCGCTACAAAAACGCCCTCAAGGACCTCATGAGCCGCTACGCGCCCGTGGTGGAGATGTGGTTTGACGGCAACCACGCGGGCAGCTTCAACTGGAGCGCCGTGAACCAGGTGGTGCTGGACGCCAACCCCGACTGCGTGATCTTCTCCAACGGCGGCCCCGGCTGCCGCTGGGTGGGCAACGAGAACGGCGACGCGGGTACCACCAACTGGGGCACCCTGAACATCAAAGGGCGCGGCCTCTCCCCTTCCAACCTCCCCGGCAACTACGAGAGCTACCTGGGCAGCGGCGACGAGGACGGCGACAGCTGGTGCCCGGCCGAATGTGACTTCTCCATCCAGCAGATCGGCGACCACAACGGCTGGTTCTACGGTGCCAACGACAGCCGGAAGACCGCCCGGCGGCTCATGGACCTTTATTATAAGAGCGTGGGCCGCAACGGCGTGTTCCTGATGAACGTCCCCCCGTCCGACCAGGGCGTGATTGACAGCCGGGAGGTAGCAGTCATCGAGGAATTCACCCGCATGCGCAACGCCATCTTCTCCACGAACCTGGCCGATAACGCCCGCGCCCACGCCGACAAGGTGCGCGGCAACTACACGCCGGGATACGGCCCCCAGCACCTCCTGGACGGGAATTACGACACCTACTACTGCCCCGACGACAACGACCGCTCCGTGGACATCGACGTGGAACTCACCGGCAGCAAGACCTTCAACCGGGTGGTGCTGCAGGAGTACATCCCGCTGGGCCAGCGCGTGCAGTCCTTCTCCATCCAGTACCGCAAGGACGGCAGCTGGACCACCTGGGGCAGCGGCACCACCATCGGCCACAAGCGCATCCTCACGGGAAGGACCGTCACCGCCGACGCCGTGCGCATCCAGATCAAACAGGCCAAGGCCTGTCCCGTACTCAACGGCTTCGGCCTGTATAATGACACTGTTTCAGGACTTTGATACCATGAAAAAATACGCATTTCTCACCCTGCTCCTCGCGCTGGCCGCCTGCGGCGCGAAGGATGGCATGCAAAGCTGCCGCGTCCGCGAAGACGGCGTGGCCAACCTGGGCACCCTGAAGGAAATTGACGGCCCCGTCACCGTGAAACTCCTGGCCCGGAACGACTATCCGGACACGCTGTATCCCGTCCAGACCTACACCCAGTGCGGCTGCACGGCCGCCCAGAGCAGCCGCGAGCCCGTGGCCCCGGGTGCCGACGAGGTGCTGGAAGTGACCTACAACCCCGCCTATCGGCCCGGCCCCATCCTGCAGGAAGTGCAGGTGCAGTACCGCAACTCCCCTGTCAAGCTGCGCAGCTTCACCCTGCAGGGAACGGTGGTAGGCTACAACCATCCCATCGAGGAAGACCGCCCCTACGCCATGGGCGAGGGCCTGTACATGAGCCACAAGGTGCTTTCCTTCGGGAACATGGCGCCCCGCCAGACACGCGACATGTTCTTCCGCCACGGCAACGGCAACCGCAAGAAGGCCGATATCCGTTTCGAGGTCCCGGCCGAGTGGCAGCCCTACCTCCGTCTTCGCCAGCCCGGCAGGATGAAGGCCGACGAGCGGGACACCCTCCACGTCAAGTTCACCATGCCGGAGGGAATTGACACGGTAGCGTTTGATATTCAGCCGTTTGTAAACGGGGTTCCCACCCCGGAAACCGTAGGGGTGCGGGCCGTCCGGCGCTAGCCTTTGTTTCAAATAAGAAAAACGTTTTAACATTTTGTGCATTTTAGTATCAATATGTTAAAAATTATTTGTACCTTTGCGTGCTAAAACTTTTTAACAAAAGCAAATTAACCCAATATTAACCAATTGTCAAACCTTATGAGTTACCAACTGAAGAAGTTCCTGACGCGCGTTTCCGCGCTGGTTCTGGGACTGATTGTCGCTGGTGGCGCCGCCCTGGCCCAGAACCGGGTCATCACGGGTACCGTCACCGATGACCTGGGAGAGCCGCTCATCGGCGCCAGCGTAACCCTGGAAGGAGATGCCTCTGTGGGTGCCATCACAGACCTGGACGGCCATTATTCCATCACCGTCCCGGCATCGGCACAGACCCTGCGCTTCTCCTTCATCGGGCAGGAAGATGCGGTGGAAACCATCGGGGACCGCAGCGTCATCAATGTGAAGCTGGCCAGTGCCAACATTGCCCTCACGGCAACGGTGGTCACGGCCATGGGCATCCGCAAGGAGGAAAAATCCCTCTCCTACAATGTCCAGCAGGCCAAGCTGGAGAGCGTTTCCCCCGTGGGCTCTTTCGTGAACAGCCTCAACGGTAAGGTGGCCGGTGTCTCCATCAGCCAGTCTTCCACGGGCGTGGGCGGCAGCTCGCGTATCGTCATGCGCGGCTCCAAGTCCATCAACAACAACAACAACGCGCTCTACGTGATTGACGGTGTCCCCATGCAGTCGCTCCGCGGCTCGCAGCCCGAAGGCATCTATGCCGGCGCCGGCCAGACCGGTGACATCCTGGGCACCATCAACCAGGAGGACATCGAGAGCATCTCCGTGCTTTCCGGCCCTTCGGCCGCCGCCCTCTACGGTGCCAACGCCGCCAACGGTGTCATCATCATCACCACCAAGAAGGGTGACAAGGACAAGCTGGAAATCAACTATTCCAACAACACCAGCTTCTCCCGCGCCTATGTGATGCCCGAGTTCCAGAACACCTACGGTGTATCCGACGTGGGTTCCTACTACAGCTGGGGTGCCAAGCTGGGCACGCCTTCCAGCTACAACCCGCGCAACTTCTTCCAGACCGGCGTGAACGAGGTGAACTCGCTCAGCCTCTCTTCCGGTAACGACCGCAGCCAGACCTATGTGTCGGCCTCCGTGGCCAACGCCCGCGGCATCGTGCACAACAACAACGTGGGCCGTTACAACCTGAGCTTCCGCAACACCACCGAGCTGGTGAAGGATGTCCTCTCCCTGGACGTGAACCTCACCTACGGCCATGTTGAGGAGCAGAACATGATTGCCCAGGGTGAATACCACAACCCCGTGGTGCCCGTGTACCTGTTCCCCGCCGGGGCCGACTTCTCGAAGGTCCAGATCTACGAGCGCTACGACGCCGGCCGCAACATGAAGGTGCAGTACTGGCCCTACGATGTGATGAGCATGCAGAACCCCTACTGGATCACCGAACACGAGAAGTTCCTGAACACCAAGAACCGCCTCATGGGCAGCGGCCAGCTCTCCTGGAAGGCCCTCAAATGGCTCACCCTGAGCGCCCGCGCCAAGTATGACCGCACCGACGAAGTGCAGGACCAGCTGTTCGACGCCAGCACCAACACGCTCTATACCCGCGGCTCCAGCCATGGTTTCTACCATGACAACAAGCAGTACACCGAGCAGAAGTTCGCCGAGGCCCTGGCCACCTTCAACAAGTACTGGGGTGACAATGTCCTCAACCTCTCGGGTGTGGTGGGTGCCAATATCGACGACATCACCTTCCGCAGCGACGCCATCACCGGCGGCCTGTACAAAGTGAACAACCAGTTCACCTTCTCCAACATTGACAAGAGCAACAGCGAGACCCGCATGGCCACCACCGGTTACCGCTACCAGAACCAGTCCGTCTTTGCCAACGCCCAGCTGGGCTGGCGCAGCCGCGTCTATCTGGACATGACCTTCCGGGCCGACTGGAACTCCTCCCTGTGGACCGCCGGCGCCATCACCTACCCCACGGTGGGTCTTTCGGGCATCATCACCGAACTCCTCCCCGGCCTCAAGAGCAGCTTCTTCCCCTACTGGAAGGTGCGCGCCTCCTATTCCGAGGTAGGTAACACGCCCAATCCGGCCGACCATCTGCTGGATCCCCGCTACCTGCAGGACGACAAGGGCGAAATTGCGCTGAGCAAGCGCCGCAAGAACCTCTCCCTCCAGCCGGAGCGCACCAAGTCCTGGGAAATAGGTACGAACCTGCACCTGGTGGACAGCCGCATCCAGCTGGACGCTACCTACTATAAATCCAGCTCCTACAACCAGTTCTACAATCCGAAGGTTTCCTCCACCTCCAACACCAGCGACATCTTCCTGAACGGCGGTCGCGTGGACAACCACGGTGTGGAACTCTCCCTGCGCCTGAACGACAGCATCGGCAAGTTCAACTACGGGACCTACTTCACCTGGACCTGGAACCAGAACAAGATCGTGGACCTCACCTTCACCGATCCCGAGACCGGCGAAGTGCATGACGGCAACGGCATGACCATCAAGGGCGCCGGCTTCTCCACCGTCTATCCCATCCTCTATGAAGGCGGTTCCCTGGGCGACCTCTACGTCTCTACCGTCAAGACCGACGAGAACGGCTTCTACGACCTCACCTCGTCCGGTATGATCCAGGCCAACAACACCCGCGAAGGGATGATCTACGCCGGTTCCACCGACGCCAAGCATCGCCTGAGCTGGGGTGGCCACCTGGGTTACGGCGGCCTCACCGCCAGCTTCCTGTTCACGGCCCGCCTGGGCGGCATCGCCGTCTCTCAGACCCAGGCCGTCCTGGACTGGTTCGGCGCCTCGCAGGATTCGGCCAACCTCCGCGAAACGGGTTACCTCGTGTTCAATGGCATGAAGACCAGCGACATCCAGGGCTACTACGCCGTGGTGGGCGGTCAGCGCGTCATGAGCGAATATGTATATGATGCCACCAACGTGCGGCTGGCCGAGGTTTCCCTGGGCTACGACCTCCCCGTTGCCAAATGGGGCTGGAACTGGCTCAAGGGCATCAACGTGGCCGTGGTGGGCAACAACCTGGCCATGCTGTACCTGAAGGCCCCGTTCGACCCCGAGATGACCGCTTCGGTGGGCACCTACAACCAGGGGCTGGACTACTTCATGCAGCCTTCCACCCGCAGCCTGGGCTTCTCGGTGAAAGTGAAGTTCGGCGGCAGCACGGCTAATAAAGTTAAATAATTGAGCGCCATGGATATGAAAAAGATATTGAAAAGCACAGCTTGCCTGACGTCCGTCCTTCTGCTCGCCGCCTGCACCAAGGGCTTCGAACAGATGAACCAGGACATCTACAATCCAAGCGACAAACAGATGGCGCAGGACGGTCTGGCCGTGGGCGGTATGTTCCAGGCCCTGCAGCGTTCGGTCTTCGTGTACGACGAGAACCGCGACAGTGACTACCAGATTGCCTACAACCTCTGCGCCGACACCTGGGCCGGTTACTCCACGCCCACGCAAGTGTTCAGCGCCGGCCATTTCCACGATTCCTGGGACTTCTGCGACCAGTGGTGCAGCGCCCTGTTCGACATGAAGAACACCAAGGCCATGGGTAGTTTCAACAACTTCATGGAAAACGCCCAGAAGCTGGGAATGACCAATGAGATGGCCCTGGCCACCATCATCAAGGTGGCGTCCATGCACCAGGTGGCCGACTACTACGGCCCCATCGCCTACTCCTCCAACGGGAGCCTCAAGAACAACTACGACCCGCTGGACCAGGTGTACAAGCAGTTCTTCCAGGAACTGGACGCCTCCATCGAGACCCTGGAGACCCTGGCCGCCACGGGTGCCTCCCTGCTCACCAACTACGACCTGGTCTATGGCGGCAATGTCACGCAGTGGGTCCGTTTTGCCAACTCCCTGCGGCTGCGCCTGGCCATGCGCGTCCGTTATGCCGACGCCGAACTGGCCCGCACCGAGGCGGAGAAATCGGCCGGCAGCATCATCGGCCTCATCGAGAGCAATCAGGACAACGCCGTCCTGAATGACGGCAACGCCGCCCACTTCCTGCTCAAGATTGGCCAGGAGTTCAACGACGGTGACGCACACGTGGGTGCCTCCATGGACTCCTACCTCAACGGCTACAACGATCCCCGCAAGTTCAAGTTCTTCAACGCCGCCGGCGACGGAAACCTCCACGGAGTGCTGCCGGGCATCAACAAGAACAGCTACGCACAGTACAAGAACACCCCCAACAAGGTGTCCTCCTTCAACGCCGGGGCCTACAAGATTACCTGGATGAATGCCGCCGAGGTGGCCTTCCTCCGGGCCGAAGGCGCCCTCGCGGGCTGGGACATGGGCGGAAGCGCCAAGGATTTCTATGAGGAAGGCATCAAGCTCTCCTTCGAGGAATGGGGCGTGGACGGCGCTGCCACCTACGCAGCCAACAGCACCGCCAAGCCGGCCGACTTCCGTGACGCCGTGGAGCGCAACCACAAGACGGCTCCCGCCACCGTCACCATCGCCTGGAACGAAAAGGACGGCGTCGAGGCCAAACTGGAAAAGATCGGCACCCAGAAATGGATCGCCCTCTTCCCCAACGGCGCCGAGGCCTGGGCCGAACAGCGCCGCCTGCACTATCCCGTCCTGCTGGCTCCCAAGAACAACAAATCCGGCGGTACCGTCGTGGACAGCCAGGGCCCCCGCCGCTGCCTGTACCCCGAGAACGAGAAGAACACCAACCCTGAGGGTTACGCTTCCGGCGTAGCCGCCCTGGGCGGTGCCGAGAATGCCGGGGTAAGACTCTGGTGGGACAAGAAGCCCTTTAACAACTAAACTTGCACACGGATATGAAAACCATCACTTACCTGTCTGCAATCGTCCTGGGAGCCGCCATGCTGGCCTCCTGTGACACCCAGGTGGAAAAACTGCAAGTCCAGCACGTCAAGAGCATGAATATCGACGACGTGGTGGATCAGGAATACTATAAGAACCTGCGGGAGTGGAAAAAATCCAAGCACACCATCTCCTACGTCTATTTCGCAGCCTGGGCCCCGCCGGAGGGATCGACCAGCCTGTATATTGAATACAAGAACATGAAGCCCCGCTTCGTTTCCCTGCCGGATTCGCTGGATATCGTGAACCTGTGGATGGGCACCCCCATGAAACAGGAGACCACCGACGCCTGCTTCTACGGCAACGTGAAGAACGAAGAGACCGGCGAGATCGAGCGCGGCCCCATGCACACCTACGACTACTCCCCCAACGCCTATGCCGACCTGGAGTTCTGCCAGAAGGTGAAGGGCACCCGCTTCGTGATGCATGCCGATGCCTCCCACTACGGCCAGGAATTCGAACTGGACGGCAAATACTGGAAGGTGGACGGCAGCAACGAGGAGAGCATCCGCGCCTATGGCCGCCTCATCGTGGACATCGTGAACACCCACGGCCTGGACGGCGTGGACTTCGACTACGAAGGCTGGGGCAGCCAGCAGATCTTCTGGGTCGTGGACGAAGTGGGCAAGACCTTCGGCCCCAAGGGCACCAACCCCGAGAAACTCCTCATCGTGGACTACTTCGGCGGCGCCCCCGGTTCCAACATCGAGCCCTACGTGGACTACCTGGTGAGCCAGGCCTATTCCATGCAGATTGGCCCCAACCCCCACGCAGCCTCCGGTTTCCCGGCCGAGAAGATGGTCTATTGCGAGCAGTATGAGCAGTCTTCCGGCGAAGGCCCCAACTACCTGAACGGCGGTTATCCTACCGGCCGCACCAACGAGGCCGGCGAGACCATGTACACGCTGGAAACCTACGCCCGCTTCTCGGCCGAAGCCACCAACGGGCAGGGCGGCGGCTTTGGCGCCTACTACATTGACAACGACTACGACAACGGACAGGCCGCCCTGGAGAAGAAAGGTTATGCCATGAACAACTTCCAGAGCTACGGCTTCCTGCGCCGGGCCATCCAGATCATCAATCCCCACAAATAGAGAAAGCCCATGAAAAAGTATATCATACTGGCAGCCGTGGCCGCCCTGGGCCTGAGCGCCTGCAACGAGGCCGATAAATTCGAGTATGGCAAGAACGTCATCATGGTGACCGGCGCCGAAGCGACGCCCATCTCCAAGGACCGCATCCTGGCCGATGCCGTTCCCATCACCTACAACTTCACCGTATCGGCCACCGACATCGCACCGGAAGACATCAAGGTGCACCTGTACATTGACAGCCTGGCCGTGGAGCAGTACAACCAGCTCAACGGCACCAGCTTCGTCTCGGTTCCGCGCAACACCGTGATCCTGAACGACGAGTACACCGTGATCAAAGCCGGCACCGCCGCATCGGCCAACGCGTCGGTCACGCTCCTGGACAACAGCTTCATCGAGGAAGGCGTGAACTACGTGATTCCCATCTCGGCCGTCTATACCGAGGGCGGCAACTACGAGATCCTGGAAGGTTCCAAGTCCCTGTTCATCAAGCTGGGCAAGACCATGGAAACCTATTCCCTGGACATCCGCTCCACCAGCGTTTACAGCACCCACAAGCTGGGTGACGGCTATGAGCTGGACAACTGGACCCTGGAAATCAAGGCCCTCCCCTACAATATGAAATCGCGCGGAAACGACAAACTGTGCCGATTCTGCTGCTGGAACGAGGACGGCGGCGGCCAGGTGCTGCTCCGCTTCAACGAAAACGGTAAACCCTGGAAGACCCTGGACATCGTGGCCCCCAGCGGCCGCTATGTGACCGGCACCACCGGCGAGGGCGACAACGAGGAAGGCGCTTTCAACGAGAACCAGTGGTACATGATTTCCATTGTCTGGAACGGCTCCGACATGACAGTGTACGTGAACGGCGAGAAGGACAATGCCTGGCAGAACACCGTGTCGGGCAGCCAGGCCTTCCACCTGAACCGCTTCGAGATCGGCATGTCCTGGGGCGGCTACGGCAACTCCCAGAGCTACACCGGCCGCATGGCCGAGATGCGCATCTGGAACATTGCCCGCAGCCAGAGCGACATTGCCTCCACCCTTTGCTCCGTGGACGCCAAGGCCGAAGGCCTGCAGGGCTACTGGAAGATGAACGAGGGCGAAGGCCACGTCTTCCACGATGCCGTTGCCGGCAACGACATGGACTGGGACAAGAGCGAGCGCCAGAAGGACGAGACCAACTATTCCACAACGCCTGAAGCCGGTGCCGCCGTGGCCTGGGTGAAGGACGAAAAGAACAAGTGTGCACAATAATTCAATAACCAATAACTAACGTATGAAAAAAGTATTATCTGCTTTTGCAATGGCGCTGCTCCTGGTCTCTTGTGCCAAGGAGTATAACGACGCCGAGCTCCGCAACCGTGTCACCACGCTGGAGACCAAAATCGGCAACCTGGAGGCCCAGATGAAGGCTGTCCAGACCGTTGCCCTGGGTCAGTATGTCCAGAAGGTGGAGCAGACGGCCCAAGGCGTCACCGTCACCTACGGGAACGGCGACGTGGTCACCCTGAACATCTCCGCCACCCCGAGCGAAGCCACCGGCGTGCTTTCCGTGATGAAGAACGCGGCCGGCGAGCTGTGCTGGGCCATCGACGGGAAGATCCTCCAGGTGGACGGCAAGGACCTCACCCTCTACCAGACGCCCAAGTTCGAAGTGAAGAACGGGCACCTCTATGTGACCGTGGGCGGCAAGACCACCGACCTGGGTGAGTTTGCCGGCTCCTCCGTGCAGGACGGCCTCATCAAGGACATCAAGAAGACCGACACCATGCTGGTCATCACCCTCAACGACAACAGCACCATCGAGATTCCCCTCATGGAAGCGTTCCGCCTGGTGATTGCCAAGACCCAGTATGCCGTCACTTCCACCGATCCCATCGAGATCCCCTACACCGTCCAGAACAAGACGCAGAACACCGTGGTTGACGTCTTCACCGATGCCAACTTCGACGCCGCCGTGGACGCCCAGAAGATCACCATCACCCCGCTGGCCGTGGTGAAGGGCAAGGCCCTGGCCTATGCCGATTCCCAGGTGGGTTTCACCTCCATCGTGAAACTTACCTTCGGCGCCGAAGCAGAGCCCGACTATGCCACCATCACCGACCAGCCCTACTCCGAGACCATCGACTACCTGGGCGAAGCCAAGGACGGCGTGGTGGAAGTGCACGTGGTTTCCAACGCCAGCATTGACGTCAAGTCCGAGGCCGACTGGATCACCGTCCAGGGTGTGAAGGCCACCAACTACACCGTGACCCTGGCCCTGGCCGACAACCCCACCACCGAGATCCGCACCGGCGTGGTGAAGGTGTACAGCGCCGGCACCACCAACGTGCTCCAGACCATCACCGTGGCCCAGAAGGCCGGTGAACCCGAACCCGCAGAGCCCGACCAGGAACTCTATGGCAAGGTGTTCGAGCTCACTCCGGAACTCTCCGAGAACTTCCTCTTCGAAGGCATCGAACTGGCCAACTCCACCATTGAGTGGCGCTTCTTCCCCCGCAGCTGGCACGAGCCCGGCATGCCCAACCGCCTGGGCGGCATCGAGAACAGGAGCGAGCAGGGCATCATGCTCCGCTTCTCCAACGGCTCCAACGCCGGCAAGGGTCAGCTCCACCTCTCCGCTTCCGCCATTCTGGGCGGCGAGCCCCAGGTGACCAAGGAAGGCGAAAACAAGCCTTACATCTTCGAGGCCGAAAAGTGGCACACCCTCTCCATCGTCTGCGACGGCGCCAACATGTCTGTCTATGACAACGGCGTGTACATCAACAAG
>JAEEGL016192251.1_pt1 | contig 37085 bp, 25 predicted proteins | sample 9134231 | NCBI WGS metagenome assembly JAEEGL01 (sample SAMN16246548, study PRJNA631951) | gut metagenome | biome: gut microbiome; feature: rumen; material: fiber-attached | host: Bos | place: Iran: Karaj | collected 2018-10 | reverse complement strand
CCATGTTCATGGCGAGTTGCGAAGACGTGCCTGCTCCGTTCGACTTGCCTACGCCCGACGACCCCACTCCTGAGCAAACTGTCGACCCTGCCGGCAGTGGTACACAGGCCGACCCCTATAACGTGGCTGCTGCCATCGAGTTTGCAGAGAAACTGCAAGTGGGCGAGGAAAGCCAGCAAGACATCTATATCAAAGGAAAGGTGGCAAGCATCCGCGAAAACTACACCGCCCAGTATGGCAACGCTACCTTCTACATCTCCGATGACGGCACAAGCAAAGTGACCTTCACCGTCTACCGTGCGCTCTACTTGGGCAACAAGAAATACACCTCGGGCGACCTGCTCAAAGAGGGCGACGAGGTCATCGTCTGCGGCAAGGTGACCAATTACAACGGTACGTTGGAAACCCAGCAAAACAAAGCCTTCCTCTACTCGCTCAACGGTAAGAGCGAAGGTGGCGGCGGCGGTGGCGGCTCTACCGGCACCCCCAAAGGCTCGGGCACACTCGACGACCCGTATAATCCCGCAGGCGCTGCTAATGCAGTGAAGAACCTCACATGGACAAGCAACGACGTCTACGATACCACTGGCGATGTCTATGTAAAAGGTAAGATTTCACGCATCGCAGACAAAGGCACCTTCACCGAGGGCGGTACCTATGGCAACGCCTCCTTCTATATCTCTGAAGACGGCACAGAGAATGGCGAGTTCTACTGCTTCCGCGTCCTCTATCTGGGTAATAAGAAGTTCGAGGCTGGCAAGACCGACATCAAGGTCGGCGACGAGGTCATTATATGCGGTCAACTGATGAACTATCGCGGCAACACTCCCGAGACAGTGGCTGGCAAGGCATATCTCTACTCGCTCAACGGCAAGACCGAAGGCGGTGGCGGCGGCGGTGGAAGTACCGGTGAAGCCAAAGGTTCTGGTACACTCAACGACCCGTATAATCCAGCGGGCGCTGCCAATGCCGTGAAGAACCTCACATGGACCAGCAACGACAACTACGAAACAACAGGTGATGTCTATGTAAAAGGTAAGATTTCACGCATCGCAGACAAAGGCACCTTCACCGAGGGCGGCACCTATGGCAACGCCTCCTTCTACATCTCAGAAGATGGCACACAGAATGGCGAGTTCTACTGCTTCCGCGTCCTGTATCTGGGTAATAAGAAGTATGAGGCTGGCCAAACCGATATCAAGGTAGGTGACGAGGTCATTATATATGGCCAACTGATGAACTATCGCGGCAACACACCTGAAACAGTGGCTGGCAAGGCACACCTCTACTCGCTCAACGGCAAGACCGAGGACGGCGGCGGTGGCGGCGGCGGTGGAGACACCGGCGACGCAGGAAGTTACAGCAACCCCTACACCGTTTCTTCTGCCGTGGCAGCAGGCTCTGGCACGAGCGTGTATGTGAAGGCCTACATCGTGGGCTACGTATCGGGACAGGTGCTCGCCGAGGGCGCACACTTCACCGCCGATGGCTGCGACGTGAAGACCAACCTCCTCATCGCTGACTCACCCTCCGAGACAAACGTGAACAACTGCATGCCCGTGCAGTTGCCTTCAGGTGCCGTGCGCACAGGCCTCAACCTGCAAGACAACCCCGGCAACCTGGGCAAGCAAGTGCTTCTCAATGGTAACATCGAGAAATACTTCGGAGCAACAGGTGTTAAGACCGTGAAATATGCCGAAATCAACGGCACAAGCATAGGCACCAAGCCATAGACCTCACCCGCTTTTAGAAACAACAATCCCCTGGCATCGAGCCAGGGGATTGTTGTTTCTATAGTTACTATAGTTCCTATAGTCACTATAAAAACTACCTCTTCTCTTTAAAGAAATCCTGCATGAGTTGCCGGCACTCCTCTTCCAAGATACCCCCCACCACGGTGCAGCGGGGATGAAGGGCACGTGGGGCAAAGGCATGGTAGCCCCGCTTCTCATCGGGAGCGCCGTAGACCACCCGTGGCACCTGAGCCCATCCCAAGGCACCCGCACACATCACACACGGCTCCACCGTAACGTAGAGCGTGCATTCATTCAAGTACTTACCGTTGAGCAGGTTGGCAGCAGCGGTGATGGCCTGCATCTCGGCATGCGCCGTCACGTCGTGGAGCGTCTCGGTGAGGTTATGGGCACGGGCTATCACCCTTCCCCTGCACACCACCACGGCACCGATGGGTATCTCGCCTTCAACACGTGCCTGCTCGGCCTCTGCCAAGGCTTTGCGCATCATCTGCTCATCAATCTGTTGCTGCGATGGGGATTCTGTAGATGGTTTCATTTGCTGAGAATACTATATGTGATGATGCCAAAATTAGCGCAAATCCATGAAAAAGCAAAATCCTCCAACAATAATTTCATAGTTTCAGAAAAAAAAACTAATTTTGCTCATCATCTAGTATATCTAGAGCATCTAGCCCATCTAGTCCATCTAGAGCATCTAGTCCATCTAGCCCATACAGCCCATCTAGAAAAAAATAAAATCTCATGGCATCACACAACGACCTCGGACACTGGGGTGAGCGTCTGGCGGAGGAATACCTCACCAAGAAAGGCTATTCCATCTGCCACCGCAATTGGAAGATGGGGCATCGCGACCTCGACCTCACCGCCCTCTCTCCCGATGGCGACGTGCTGGTAATAGTGGAAGTGAAAACTCGGCGCGACACCGAATTCACCCAGCCCGAAGAGGCCGTCGACTGGCGCAAGATACGCAACCTCGCCGCAGCCGCCAACGCCTATATCCAACGCTATCAGGTAAACTGCGACGTGCGTTTCGACATCATCTCCGTGGTGGGCAGCGGACAGGAGGCACAAATCGAGCACATCGAAGATGCCTTCTCACCTCCGATGTATTAAATTGAAGATTGAAAATTGAAAATTGAAAATCTCAAACCTCAAATCTCAAACCTCAAATCTTAAACCTCAATCCTCAAATCTTAAACCTCAAACCTATAATATTTATGGCAAGATTCAAGAGAATACTTCTGAAACTCAGTGGCGAGAGCCTCATGGGAAAACAGGGTCACGGCATCGACCCGGAACGGCTGGCTGACTATGCACGGCAAATCAAAGAGGTGCACGACATGGGCGTGGAAATAGGCATCGTCATCGGCGGTGGCAACATCTTCCGCGGACTGAAAGGAACGGCACAGGGATTCGACCGTGTGAAAGGCGACCAGATGGGCATGCTTGCTACCGTCATCAACGCATTGGCGCTGAGTTCGGCACTCACTGTCGAGGGCGTGGTCAACAAGGTGCTCACCGCCATCCGCATGGAACCTATCGGTGAGTTCTACAGCAAATGGAAAGCCATCGAGGAGATGGAAAACGGCAAGGTGTGCATCTTCTCCGCAGGCACCGGACAACCCTATTTCACCACCGACACCGGCTCCTCACTGCGAGGCGTGGAGATAGAGGCCGACGTAATGCTCAAAGGCACACGCGTCGACGGCATCTACACCGCCGACCCAGAGAAGGATCCCACGGCGACGAAGTTCGACGACATCACCTATGAGGAAATCCTCGAGCGCAACCTGAAGGTGATGGACCTCTCCGCAGTGGTGATGTGCAACGACAACAACCTGCCCATCTACGTCTTCAACATGGATGTAGTAGGAAACCTGAAAAAGGTCATCGACGGAGAGCCCATAGGAACCTACGTGCATAACTGAAAGCCTTTAAGGCCTTAATGCTTAAGGCAAGTCCATTAAGAATACAAAAAGAGCCCCGATTGGGGCTCTTTTTGTAATTGATATTCAAAGGTCTTAGAAAGTGCGCTTCTCTTGTGTGAAGCGGGCTTTGTTTGCATTCCTGATATGCTTCTTGGGTGTGGTGAAGGTCGGTGAAACATTAAACGACTTCTTCACGACATGCTTCGGTGCTGCGGTTGCTTCATTCCATTCCACGGTGAATGTCTCGGTGCCATAGGCTAAATAACCTGCACCTACATAGTAGATGAGTGTGAAGGTGAACGTCTTTGTGTCTGGATCATAGTAGCAAGGGAAGTCGTCGTAAGTACTCTCCTCGTCATATGATGGCAGGTCGGAAACGAACACATCACCATAGTTCTCATACTGCGTACCGATGAACTGCTCTGCCACCGTGCACTTGTTCGTGGCGGGATCCCAGGTGAAGTCGAAGTTCACGTCATTACCCCAATGCGAAATGCGGTAGGTATTGGCACCTTCGGCCTTACTGATAGTAAGGTCTTCGTCATCACCTTCCCAATACTGGGTATACGTAAACGTGCCTATGCCCACGGGGTTGAACTTAGGAGCGAAGTCATGGCTTGAGGTGAAACGGATAGTAGTTACCTCGGCCGACACTGGCTCGCCGCCGGCAAAGCCCACGGCCAAGAAATTATAGTTGCCCGTCTCCTCAAGTCCCCAATTCACAGGGCCAGAGGTGGTGAGCCAACCTTCCGGATCAGCATCAGCGGTCAGTTTAGCATAGAGGGCGTCCAAATCATCGGCGACACCATACTTCACGAATTCCAAGTCTTCGCCCATTCCAATATACACTTGGGCGTAGTCGCTATCACCGACAGTGGTGAGGCGTCCGAGATACTCCAGATTGATGGAGTAGTCTTTCGGGTCATAGCCTGGGAATGTAATGACAATTTGTTTATCATTCTGCGTGTAGTTCCAACCACCCACACCATTCATGTAATAGAATGGAGCAAGTTGTATCTCTCCTGGAGTGACACCGTCGGCCTGATAAGCATTCACCTTGTTGTGGAGCCACATGCTCTGGTCTTTGGTGCTGGTGAAACCATAAGGATGGCATACCAATATATCCGCATCATAGGTGGAATGGTGATAACCTGTATTGAAGTCCTCGCTCCAGTACACCAAGTCAGAGGAAGTAATGGTCTGACCTGCCACAACATCACCCGGCTGCAGGATGGTGATTTGCAGATAGTCATCCTGGTTACCGTTGTCTACAGGATTCCAGCCACCAAAAATACGGAAGGTGTTGGGCTGCTCCTGGTTCTGATAGATTTGCACAGAGGTGGTGAATCCCCAGAAGGCATCAGACAACACACCATTGCCTAACAATACGTAGGGCGAGGCCATCATGGCCGAGAAGGCATAGGAAGAAGCACCGTAGATGGTGGTGTAGTCAGTGCTGGCAATGCTGATGGTATCCTTGTGGTTCTCATCGTATGCCACCTTCTCCGGGTCGTATGTGACCGTGATGTTGGCTACAGACTCACCTGCAGCGAAACTCACCGTAGAGGGCACGTTGAAGAATCCAGTGCCATCGGTATGCGAAAGGTTCACGGTGATGGCTTCATCGGTCTTCACACGGTTGATGGGCACAACGAACGAATTGGTCTTATTGGAGATGTTATAACTGGAAGGCAGTTGGTTGCTGAAATATACCTGATTGCCCGTAACGGTGGCCCACTGGTAGTCGTCATCGTCACTGGAGCAGGCTGTGAAGCCCACCACACCCAATAAGGCAATAAACAAGTTCAAATAATATTTTTTCATCATTTCTGTATTTTTTACTGGTTTTCCTTGTTGTTACTTAGCATGATTACCAGACGAATTCATCGGAGTCGCCAGAAGGACGGATCGGGTTGGGGTTCACCACCAGCGACTCGTTGTACTGAGCCTCGGTATTGACGAAACACCACACCATCCAGTTGGGACAGCCCTGAACATTGAAACGACATTCCTCAATGTGGTTGGTTCCGGCATAAGAGCGGATGATACCTTTGTTGAGGCGCTTAATGTCGAAGGTTGCGAAGCCCTCGCCCCAGAGTTCTACCCTGCGCTGCCACCACACCTCGTTCTGGAACTGTGAGGTGGAAGCGTTATAATAGGTATCCTTGTGCGTACCGTAGTTGTAATAGGGGTCGCGGGTCTTGGCAAAGGCGGTAAGGAGTTCGACACCCCTGGCCTCGCTCTGCATACCGGCAGCCTCGGCCTCGATAAGTTTCATCTCCTCCACACGCATCAGAGGCACGGCCACCACCCAGGCGTCGTATTTCACGTTGGCCTTACCAGCCTGGTTGCGGAACTTCACCGACAGACCGCCGATACCATAACTGGCATTCGGCACACCGGCAGCATAGAGGCGCTCAGGATAGTCGCTGTAGGCACTCAGTCCTTTAAGCAGGTCGGCAGGGATCTCATCGGCATCGGGGTCGATGAGGTCTTCGAGTGCGAAGTCCACCCAGCACTGCTTGCGGAAGTCAGATACAGGGATGGTCTCATAGAGGTGACGGTCGATGACGTTCGGCCCACCATAGTTGGCGGCATATCCGCAGTCGAAACCGTTCTCAAGACACATCACACTACCCCAAGACGAGTCACCATCGTTCTCCACGATATTGGGGTCGGTGTCCTTGAAGGTTAAGGCAAACATCCACGACGAGTTGGGGGAGTTGAAGCCGTAGTCGCGGCTGAGATATTCCTCCTTACTCATCATCGTGTAACCCTCCTGTGCCATCTTGGCATATTTCTCTGCATTGGCCCAGTCCTGACGCTCCAAATATGTACGGGCCTTCATACCGTAGACCACACTCACGTCGGGAGTGTAGACATCAGCGCGCTTGTAGTCGGCGAGCAGTTTCTCGGCAACATCAAGGTCGGCAAGGATGAAGTCGAAAGCCTCTTCCCATGTCATACGGGGATTGTGCTGCGCCTGCTCGATAGTCGTCGTCTCTGTGATTTTGGGCACAGTGAGTGCCTGCTTGTTCACGATATAAGGCTCAGCAGCATACATACGTACGATATCGAGATAATACATGGCACGGAGCGTATAGGCTATGCCTACACCGGCCTCACGTCCCTCAGTGGGTTGGGCATAGTCCAGAGCCCCACCCAGGGTAAGCACGATATTACAGTCTTTAATCCATCCATAGTAAAGTGTCCAGGGGTACTGCGTACGGGCCCAGTTGGGAGCCAGATAGGTGAAGTCCTGATACCAGGTGTCAAACCAGTTGTTGGTTCCTACAGGCACGATATCCTGTCCCATCACGTCGCGGATGAGGAAGAATGAAGGATAGCCGAAATCGAATACATAATGACTGTCACCACCATAAATGAACTGTCCGGAAAGATTGCCCGTGAGGTTCTGCACGAAGTTGTCGAAAGCACCAGGGGCATCTTTGGCCTGCTGCTCGGTGACGGTGCTGGTCTGCGGGTCAATCTCCTCAATGCAGCCGGTGAAGGTCATCGACATCAAGGCTGCTGCCATCATTATGGAAAATATCTTTTTCATATTGTTATTTCCTTTTTTATATTATCTTATTGATTAGAATGACACCTGGATACCACCCATGATGGTGCGTGCAGGCGAATAAGCGTTCACACCACCCGAGTTGGTGCCGGCGAAAGAGTAGCGTGGGTCGAGACCCTTACGTTTGCTCCAGAAGTAGATGTTCTCACCCTGACAGTAGATACGCACCTTGCTGAGGTAAATCTTACTGGTCAGAGAGCGCGGGAGTGTATAACCCACGGTGAAACTCTGGAAGTTGAGGTACGACGCATCGGTGAGGAAGCGTGTAGAGCGCGAAGAGGTGTAGAGGTCGTTGAACTGCCAGCGGGGGATGCTGGAGCCAGTATTCTCCAGACTCCAGGAGTCAAGCACGTCCTTGTGGTAGGTCTGTCCGTTGCCAGAGGTAGCCACGTTGGTCATCAGGCTCATGTAGCGGTTGTCGTAGAGATTGCCGCCCAACTGGAAGTCGAAGACAGCGCTGATGTCGAAGTCGTAAATCTTCACCGTAGTGGAGAAACCGCCGGTCACGTCAGGCAGAGTAGTGCCTTGTGCATAGTAGGTGGCCATGTTCCAGTCGGTGGTCTTTTCATTGCGCTGCTTACCAGGCTTGGTGGTGCTCATGGTCAGATTGCCGGAATCATCAGTATACAGCAGGTCGGTGTCTTGCCAGTAGAGGGCACGGCCCTGCTCGTCAAGTCCGGCGAATTCGGGGAGCATGATGTTGTAGAGGGGCTGTCCTTCCTCATACCACAGAGAAGAGTTACTGCCGGAGTGGCTCTCGCGGAAACCGCCGTTGAGTTTGGTCTTGGTCTCAGGGAGTTTCAGAATCTTCGTGGCGTTGTGGGACAGGTTGGCTGTGATGTTCCACACAATGTTCTTCGTACGGAAGATGTCACCGCTGACCACGAGTTCCACACCAGTGTTGCGGATATCGCCAAGGTTGCCGTAGTAGCCACGTGTACCGTAACTCTCGGGGATGGAGAGCCAGAACAACTGGTCGGCCACCTTCTTCGAGTATACATCGAGGTTACCAGTGAAGCGTCCACGCCAGAAACTCCATTCCACACCCACGTTGAAGTTGGTGGTTGTCTCCCAGGTGATGTCCTCATTGCCAAGACGGTTGAACGAGGGAAGCATACCGGTGGAGCCCTTCGAGAGTGAGTAGAGGTCGGTGTAGGCCCAGTTGCCGATACCGTCGTTACCCTGCTGTCCGATAGACACCTTGAGTTTCAGTTCGTCAATCCAAGAGCGGGTGTTCTCCATGAAGGTCTCTTTCGAAATCATCCAGGCAGCGCCCACACTCCAGAAGTCACCCCAACGGTGGTCGGGATGGAAGCGGCTGGAAGCATCACGACGATAGGATACAGAAGCAAAGTATTTCTGGTCGTAGTTGTAGAGGGCATTGCCAAACCATCCTTCCACGTTATACTCCGTTGTGTAACTGTGTGAGTCGTAACGGTTGCTGAACGCGTTGATTTCGGGAATTTCGGGCGAGAAGCCCTTGGTGGCCAGAGCCTGGAGATATTTTGTGGTGTTCTTATACCACTCGTGACCCAACATCACCTGCACGTCGTGCACACCGAAGAGTTTGTGGAAGTTCAGCGTCTGCACGTAGTTCTGACGCATGTATGTAGTGGTATTCTTGTCGAGGTTGGCGTTGTCCGAAGCCGACGGACCGTAGAACGGGTTACCATAGATGCTGCCTTGAGTCTGTGCGATATTGATGTTGTTGTTCGAATTGAACTTCAGCCAACTGGTGATGTCGACATCCACAGTGAAGGCGCCAGAAAACATATTGCTGACAGTCTCTGCTACATTGTATTTGTTGGCACCAATGGGGTTACCGGTGGCGAGGAACAGACGGGTACCATTGCCGGGGAAGTTGGTTGAAGGTACACCATAGTCATACTGCAGGTGTCCGTACTGGTCGGTGCGGATAACAGGGTTGCCGTTCTGGTCGAGCGTACGCACGAAGAGCGGATAGATGGGAGCAATCATCGAAGTGTAGTAGGCCATGTTGTTCGAGCCCAGCGAACTGACGGAGAAGTTGGGGTTCTCTTCCATGTTGCTGTGCACGAAACCTACGTTGGCACCCACACGCAGCCATTCCTTGGCCTGATAGTCTGCCTTCAGACGGCCGGAGAAACGCTCGTAGTTGGAGTTGTCGATAATACCTTCTTCATTCAGGTAACTGGCAGAAGCGTAAAAACTGCTCTTGGTAGAGCCACCGCTCACGTTGACGTTGTACTCCTGACGGAAACCGTCGTGGTAGGCGGCATCCTGCCAGTCGTCGGGCAGAATGTAATAGGTCTCGCCGTTGAATGTATAGGAACGTCCAAGAGTGGCATTAGGGTTGAGTTTGCCATCCAGACCGATGAGATACTGACCTACAGGAACGGTGTAGGGGTTGTACTGCAAGCCCCACTGCTGACCAGTGATCATGCGGTCGTTCACCCATTTGTTGGCAGCAGCATTATCGAGGCCATTGGCCACGGCGTAGTTGTAGAACTGCTTGTAATAAACCTCCATGAACTGTGCGGGATTGGTGATGGTCTCATAGTCCTGCACGGCACGGCTGTTGGAACCCCACTTCATGTCGACATTCACGATGGCATCCGAGGTCTTGCCCTTCTTGGTGGTGATAAGAATCACACCGGCGGCACCACGGGCACCATAGAGGGCTGCCGAAGCGGCATCCTTCAGCACGGTAATGCTCTCGATATCATCCTGAGGGATGTTGGAAAGACTGCCACTATAGGGAGCACCGTCGATGACCACGAGGGGCTCGGTATCAGCATACATAGAGGCAATACCACGAATGTGGATATTACCCTGCGAGGCACCAGGCTGACCGCTCGACCCACGGATCTGCAGACCGGGGACAGAGCCCACGAGGGCATCGGCCACGTTGGTGGTGATTTTCTGACTCAGTTCATCGGCTCCCACCACAGCGGCAGAACCCGTGAACGAGGAACGTTTCTGGGTACCGAAAGCCACCACAATCACCTCGTCGAGGGCTTGTTGGTCGCTGGTGAGCACGATACGCATGTTGGGTCGTGCACTCACCTCAAGCGGTTCCATTCCCACATAGGTGATGCGGAGAACGCTCCTTCCACTCGGCATGGTGAGACTGAACTTGCCGTCTACGTCAGTAACCGTTCCTGTCTGGGTGCCAACGACAAGAATCGTTGCGCCCACGACCGGCTCACCGTCGTCAGCGGAAACTACGGTTCCCTTGACGGCCATCTGAGCGCATGCCAATCCTGTTGACAAGATCAGGCACGCGAAAAACATAGTTAACTTTTTAATCATAAACTCTCTCACTAATTAATAATAAATGTATAATAATTATTCTATTATTTCCATGTAGTGCAAAAAACCGAAGTGCTACACCTGTTCGCGCAGCAAAATTTGTTTGTAGTTACCCATTAAGTCAAATTACCTATAAAAATACCTTGAAAGAAGTCTTTGGTTTTGCTTATTATCAAATGCAAAAGTACGAATTAATTTCAACTAAACAAAAAAATAATTAAAAAATGTGTCTTAAGGGCACAAAAACCGAAGAATTGTTAACTTTTCGTTAAAAATTGCCTAACACTGCTTTCGCTTCGTCGGTGAGGTAGGGCTGCATGATGTCATAGGGGATGGTGAACACCGGGTCGCCCCAATCGAAAGGACAGATGTCGTAGATGGAATAATGAAAACGCACACCGTCGCGCACGAGATAGGGCGGAAAAGTGGGCATGGGCATGAGACTGAGGTCGGTGGTGCAGATTTCTTCCAACTTGGCATCGCTGGTAATCTCAAAATAGGTCTTCAGGCCCTCGCGCACATGCACATAGAGCAGACTGTCCATACCCTGCACCACGTTGCCGAGCCTATGACCGTCGGCTACGGCAAAGGTGACACCATAGTCGGAATACTCACCGTGGGCGCCATGGGTGATATAGGAGTAGCGGTAGACCTCGTAGGTGACGAAACGGTTGTTGGCACACACCAGACGTATCTCCATGCCTTCCTCGGGGGCATCGTCCTTGCTCACGCTGCTGATACCCATCTGTTCAAGAGTCTTGGAAAGCACCTGCTGGCGCTCCTGACAATAGGCCCTCACCAGGAGCATCGGGTCATCGGCCACGTGGGCGGTGTCGTTCTCAAACAGCGTGTTCCTCATCCACTCCTTCACAGATGTCACCAAGTGCTGAGGTCCCGACAAGGGATAGTCGAGATACACGTCGCAACGCCCTGTCTTTCCCGTAAGGGAATACTTGAAGGAGTCGGTGGCGAAAGGTTTTGGGGAAAGGCTGGAAGAATCGGAGGAGCCGGGACTTCCATTGTCTCCAGGATTTCCGGAGGTTCCGGAAGAACTGGAGGAATCGGCATCGCCCTGACACCCGCTGCAACAAGGCAGGAGCATCGTGGCTAGAATGACGAGGAACACCGGCAGTAGCCTCATCAGGCCATTAGCATTGGCGGATTCTTTCATATCTGAGACTTTCGCAACTATTGAAATATGATGTGTGAAGAAGGATTCAATTTTCAATCTTCAATTTTCAATCTTCAATCGGGCGAAGCCCGGAGCGCTGCCTCACCGCCTCGAAGAGAAGAATGGCGGCACTGACTGAGACATTGAGCGAGTCGAGACGGCCAAGCATGGGGATGCGGATATGGGCGTCGGCAGCCTCACGCCACTGCTGGGTGAGACCGGTAGACTCCGTGCCCATGACGATGGCGGTGGGCCTACGCATGTCGGTATGGTAATAAGGCAGGGAGTCTTGCAACTGAGCGGTGAGGATAGCGATGCCTTTCGACCGGAGAAACTTGATGCAGGAGGCGGAGTCGCAGGCCACACAGGGCACGGTGAATACCGCGCCGATGGAACTGCGGATAAGGTTGGGGTTGTAGAGGTCGGTGAGAGGGTCGCACACCACCACGGCGTCGGCAGCGGCGGCATCGGCACTGCGCAGCACCGCACCAAGGTTGCCGGGTTTCTCCACACTCTCGAGCACCACGACAAGAGGATGGTCGGAGAGGTGCAGGTCGTCGAGCGTGAGGTGGCGTGTGCGAACAATGGCCACCACCCCTTCCGTACTGCCACGATAGGCTATCTTCTCATACACATATCCGCTCACGGTGAATACCTGGGGCTCCTTCTCTGCCGACGATGATGCATGGAGAAGTGGTGCGAGGTCTTCTTCCCTGAGGAAGTCGGGGCACACGAAAAGGGTTTCTACCTGAAAACCTGCCGAAATGCAATGACGCAACTCGCGCAGCCCTTCTACCACAAAGCATCGGGCCTGACGGCGCTCCGACGACTTCTGCTGTAAGGCCAGAAGCCGCTTCACCTTGGGGTTTTGAACGCTGGAGATATCTGTCGTCATAGATGGTGTTCTTACGGAGGAAGCAATAACTGGGAAAGAACAGGCTCTCCTTATTCGGCGAGCCGGAAGCCGATATCATCGGCCCAGTGCGTCGAAGGACTGGCCTGACGGTCGTCTATCAGACAATGGTTGGCGAAATCGAGGTATCCCCCACCCCGCAGCACTTGTTCGTCGCCGTCGGTGGAAGCGGAGCGCTGACCCTGGCCACCACTCACCGTGCACCATTCGCTCACATTGCCGCTCATATCATAGATGCCCAGTTCGTTGGGCCATTTCCCTTTCACATTGTGGGCCCTGTTGCTGCTGTTATTGCAATACCAGCCCACGTCTTCAATGTTGTAGCCTCCTGCCAGAGGGGTGTTGCGGCTTTTCACGCCACCACGGGCGGCAAACTCCCACTCCTCTTCAGTAGGCAGGCGGAAATGGCGGCGGGTGATGGCATTCAGGCGCATCAGAAAAAGCCCGATGTCTACATAGCGCACTCCCTGGACGGGCTTGAGAGGACCTTTGTCACGCGAGGGATTATAGCCCATCAGGGCTTCCCACAGTTGTTGGGTGACTTCTGTCTCACCAATATAGAAGTCATGGAGGGGATATTCCTTCACCTCCACGATAGCACCGAGGGAGTCTACAGGCGGAGCCTTCTCCACAACCTTGCGCAAGGTGCCGCCCTTCACGGTAATCATCCTGAATTCCAAACCGTCTACATGACAGGCATATCCTTCCACATTACCCACAGGACCTGGCACGAACGCCATGGTATCGGCAGGCGGGGGAACAGGAATAGCCTGCTCCTGGGCATCACATCCCATACTCACGGCGAGCATCATCACGCCCGCCAACATCTTTCTCGTCTTAACAAATTTGTTCACTGAAAAAGCCATTTGTCTAGATATTGGCTGCAAAATTAGTTAAAAATTCCGAATAAAATATACCATTACACAAAGAATTGCGTTTTCTATTGTAAAACAAGGGCATCTCAAAAAAGAAGTGAAGACCATCACTACACCAAGAAAACGGCCTTTCTTCTTGCTCACCTAACAAAAAATGTGTATTTTTGCGGCAAAGAAAAATGAAAAGACTTACCATCATACTATCCCTCATGTGTCTTGCCATAGCACAGGCCATGGCGCAAGACAACCCCTCCATTAACCCTACAGCAGAGTTCACCGACAGTGAGCAAAAGACGGAGGAAGGCACCGAGTATTCGGGGTCGGCACCTGTAGTGGCTCATTTCAAAGCCAACGCTTCCAACGTTGGCGCATGGAATGCTTATTACGAATGGCGTTTCTGGCAGGAAGGGGAGGATGGCAGCAAAGACTCTCCCTACCTCATCCGTTACGAAGAAGACACCGACTACACCTTTACGAAGGCGGGCACACACAGCATCGTGCTGCACGCCATCTTCACACAGGGCAACGACACCATCGCCTTTACACAAGACTACTGGGACGAGGTGGGACCGCTGCGCGTCACCATCAGCGAAAGCAAACTCGACATGCCCAATGGCTTCTCTCCCAATGGCGACGGCATCAACGATATATACAAGGCCAAGGAGGGATACCAGAGCCTGGTGGAATTCAGAGCCATCATCTTCAACCGCTGGGGACAGAAAATCTACGAATGGACTGACCCGGCAGATGGATGGGACGGCACGTTCCACGGACAGGACGTGAAACAAGGCACTTATTTTGTGGATGTGGTGGCCAAGGGTGCCGACGGACGACGCTACCATATCAGGCGCGACGTTAACCTGCTTCGGGGATACAGCGAAACAGGAAGTTCGTCGGGCGGTGGGGGCGGCTCTACCGAATAATGATACCTGAATCTTCCTACTGATGCAGCGCGAAGACGAAAAAATCAATGTTTACGGAGCAAGGGTCCACAACCTGAAGAATATCGATGTGGAAATTCCCAGAGGGAGCCTGACGGTCGTCACCGGACTGTCGGGCTCGGGGAAGTCGTCGCTGGCCTTCGACACCATCTATGCCGAAGGCCAGCGTCGCTATATCGAGACGTTCTCTGCTTATGCCCGCAATTTCCTCGGCGGCATGGAACGCCCCGACGTCGACAAAATCACCGGTCTGAGTCCTGTCATCAGCATCGAACAGAAAACCACAAACAAGAATCCCCGTTCCACCGTAGGCACCACCACCGAAATCTACGACTACATGCGACTCCTCTATGCCCGTGCGGGTACGGCCTATAGTTACCACACGGGCGAACGGATGGTGAAATACACCGAGGAGAAGGTGCTCGAGATGATTCTCACCCACTACGACGGACATCCCATCTATATCCTCGCGCCACTGGTAAGACAGCGCAAGGGACATTACCGCGAACTCTTCGAGAGCATGCGTAAAAAGGGATACCTGCATGCACGTGTCGACGGCGAACTCGTAGAACTGGAGCGGGGCATGAAGGTCGACCGGTTCCGCAACCACAACATCGAGGTGGTGGTCGATAAACTGAAGGTGCAGGGAAAGGACGACGAACGGCTGCGCCGAAGCGTGCAAACAGCCATGCGACAGGGCGATGGCGTGGTGATGATACTCGACAAGACGGATGGCAGCGTGAAAAACTTCTCACGACGGCTGATGTGCCCCACAACGGGCATCTCGTATGGCGACCCCGCACCCAACAAGTTCTCGTTCAACTCGCCCGAGGGGGCCTGCCCGCATTGCAAGGGACTGGGATACATCAACCAGATAGACCTGGAGAAGGTAATACCCGACCGTTCGCTCTCCATTGCCGAAGGGGCCATCGCACCATTGGGGAAATACAAAAGCCAGATGATATTCTGGCAAATCGATGCCATACTGCAAAAATATGAGTGCTCGGTAAAGACTCCAGTAAGCGAACTCCCCGAGGAGGCAATCTCCGAAATCTTATATGGATCGCTGGGCAACATACGCATCGCCAAGGAACTGGTACACACCTCGAGCGACTACTTCATGACCTACGACGGCATCATCAAATACCTGAGGATGGTGATGGAGAAAGACGACAGCGCGAGCGGACAGAAATGGGCAGACCAGTTCCTCGCCGTTTGCCAATGCCCGGAATGCAAGGGACAACGACTCAACCGGGAGTCGCTCTCCTACCGCATCTACGACAAGAACATCTCCGAGGCTTCGGCGCTCGACATCGCCCAGTTGCGCGAATGGCTCGATGAGGCGGAGCAGCATCTGGGTGCCAAGGAACAGGCCATCGCAGCAGAGATACTGAAAGAAATACGTACACGTCTCGACTTCCTCTTGGAAGTGGGACTCGACTACTTGTCGCTCGCACGACAGTCGGCATCACTGTCGGGAGGCGAGAGCCAGCGCATCAGATTGGCCACACAAATCGGGTCGCAACTCGTCAATGTGCTCTATATCCTCGACGAACCGAGCATAGGCCTCCACCAACGCGACAACAACCGACTCATCGCCAGCCTGAAACAGTTGCGCGACATCGGCAACACCGTCATCGTGGTGGAACACGACAAAGACATGATGCTCGCCGCCGACTACATCGTAGACATCGGCCCGAAAGCAGGACGGCGAGGTGGCGAAGTGGTGTTCCAAGGTACGGTCGACGAGATGCTGCGCCAGCATACCATTACCAGCCAATACCTGAACGGTGAGAAAACCATCCCCCTGCCCGCTCACAGGCGTGAGGGGAAGGGCAAGAGCCTGTGGCTCAGAGGCGCAACAGGCAACAACCTGAAAGACGTCGACGTGGAAATACCATTGGGAAAACTCATCGTGGTGACAGGAGTGAGTGGCTCGGGGAAGTCGACGCTGGTCAATGAGACCCTGCAGCCCATTCTCTCGCAGCATTTCTACCGCTCGCTGAAGAAACCCATGCCTTACAGGGAGTTTGAGGGTCTGAAACTCATCGACAAGGTGGTGAGCGTAGACCAGTCGCCCATCGGAAAGACACCACGGTCGAACCCTGCCACATATACAGGGGTGTTCAGCGATATCCGCTCGCTCTTCGTGAACCTGCCGGAGGCGAAAATCAGGGGATACAAACCGGGGAGGTTCTCCTTCAACGTGAAGGGGGGACGGTGCGACGCTTGTGGCGGAAACGGCTACAAGACCATCGAGATGAACTTCCTGCCCGATGTGATGGTGCCCTGCGAGGTGTGCCACGGCAAACGCTACAACAGGGAGACACTGGAGGTGAGGTATAAGGGCAAGTCTATCGCCGATGTGCTCGACATGACCATCAACCAAGCGGTGGAGTTCTTCGAGAACGTGCCCAATATCCTGCAAAAAATCAAGACCATCCAGGACGTGGGACTGGGGTACATCAAACTGGGGCAACCCTCGACAACGCTCTCGGGAGGGGAAAGCCAAAGGGTGAAACTTGCCACCGAACTGTCGAAACGCGATACGGGAAAAACGCTCTATATCCTCGACGAGCCTACTACTGGCTTGCATTTCGAAGACATCCGCATCCTCATGGATGTGCTCCAACGCATCGTCGACCGCGGCAACACGGTCATCGTGATAGAGCACAACCTCGATGTCATCAAACTTGCCGACCACATCATCGACATGGGGCCCGAAGGGGGAAGGAAAGGCGGACAAGTGGTCGCCACCGGCACCCCAGAAGAAATCTGCCAACATGACGACAGTTACACCGCCCAGTTCCTCAAGCGGGAATTGGAGGGTCTGGAGGCCTAAGAGTGGTGATGGGGCCCGTTAGGCTATTCTTTATTCTTACTCTTTGTTGCTGCCTGGGCTTTTCATTCTTTTATTCTTGGTTCATGCAGCATATCTCCCTTGCCAGTTCATTCAGAGTCAAGCATTGTTCCCTTGATATGACAAGCCGCTCATTATGGTGTTGCCAAGGCGACATGATGAGCAGATGGCCTTTCGCACAGGCTTCATAAAAATCACCATGAGGACGGCTAAATGCCGTCAGTCCGTTTTCTACTAACAGGATAATAGGGTACCGCGCATCAAACAGCGCTCGCATAATGGCTTTCTCGCCTTTGGAAATAGCCGGCGATACATGAACGACGCCTTCCCGGGCCATAAGCAGAGCCTTTGGGGTCTGTTTTCGGAGTTCTTCTTCCGATATGCTTCGCGAGCATTGCACAGCCATCTTTTCTGGCACGTCAAGAAGGAAGCGATTGCCCAGAGTGCTATAGGTGTGACTGCCATAATGGATGTCGAACTGCACACGGAACAGATGAGGGAATTCCTTACGCATCAGCAGCCTACGGGGGTTGTCTTTCAGGTATTGCTTCCAATTCTCCAATTGCCCTTCTTGATAGAGAATGCGGTCGTTGAAACCCGGGGAGAAAAGGAAGCCTGAATGGGGATGGCTGGACTTTGGTTGCGACGCAGTCGCAACATACTGAACGGCCTGAGTATGATCCGACAGAGGAGAAGAAACAGGCTGAGGAGAGGCGGACGACTGAGAAGAGGAAACCGGTTGTGGAGAGGTTTTTGGGGTGTCGTAGCCCAGTTTCCGGTATGCACGGTTGCAGCCTGTTTTGAAGCCCTTCATTACTTGTCCGAGATGGGCTGTCATTGCTTCCGTTACGAAGAGAATGCCGTGGAGATGGTCAGGCATCACCTGTAGGGCGACAATTTCAATTTCTGGATAATACTTGGGAATGCCCCACCATTCCTCTTTCACTACCCTTCCAAGTGCAGACAAATCTACCCGTGGGGCATCAGGAGAGAGAGGACCAGCGTCACTTCTGCCCGCAAGTCTTCCCAAGAGGGGTCTCCTCCCCTCCACCACCATAGTAATCATATACATACACCGCCCAGCATAATCATGCCCTATCTTACGCCGGAGCATTGATGCCTTCTTCTCCCCCGCATAAGATTTCTGCCGCTCAAAAGTATCCTTGTCCATCTTTTTGGTTATTGGTTCTTAGTTTTTGGTTATTTGCAATTCCCTTTCCATGTATTAAAAGCCGTCCCGTATGTTGCGACTTTGTCGCAACCATATCTCCCCCCTATATCTTGTTTTTCAGCCTCAGCACCTTGTAGACGATGGTGGCTGCGGCGATGATGATGACATAGACCATCAGCAACTGCAGGCGGCTGAGGGAGATGCCCTCGATGCTCGACCCCGGAAGCGAGGCCACACCTTTCGCCAGCCCGTTCTGCCATCCCACTACGACAGCCAGGACCTTGGCCACCCAGGGCAGCAACGGAGGAACGAGAGCCGAGACAAACATCAGGGCAGTGAGATAGAGGATGACGGTGGCCAAGGGTATCACAAAGAAATTGGTGAGCAGGAAATAGGTAGAAAAACGCCCGAAATAATAGGCTGTGAGCGGTGCTACACCCAGTTGTGCGCAGCACGACACCACCACCATCACCCATAGCCATTTCAAGGTCTTTTTCCACATGCCCGACAGGGCTTTCTTCCACCATACTTCGGCAGTTTTATCTCCCCTGCCAGCCACGGATAGGAAATCCTCATGACTTGGTGCCAAAGCCACCAAAGGCTTACAGAAAACAAGGATGGCGAGCACTGCCAGAAACGACATTTGGAAGCCCACGTCATAGAGATTGAGCGGGTTGGCGATGAGCATGATGATGGCAGTGAAAGCCAGCGCGTTGAGCGACATACGGTCACGGCCGAGCAACCCCACGAGAGCATAGACAGTAATCATTGTTGATGCCCGTACCACCGATGGCGACAGTCCGGTGAAAAGGGCATACGACCAAATGCCAGCGATGATGAACACCTCGCGCAACCAACCCAAGCGGCGCATGCCCACCATCAGCGACAGCAGCATGTAGATGATGCCAAGGTGCAGACCAGAGAGTGCCAGCACATGCGAGGCTCCCGAGACAGAATAGATGTCGCGGAGGTCGTTGGTGAGACGTGACTTGTCGCCCAGAGCCATCGCCACAGCCACAGCCATCTCATCGTCGTCGAGACCGAGGCTGAGGTAGCGGCGCAGGGTATGCTGGCGGAAACGGAGGGCCGACAGCCGTGCCCTTTCAAGACGGGAGAGACTGCCGAGGTCGAGGGCGGCCTTCCGCCACGACCCGGGCACAATGAACGTGGTGGCTGTAAAGCCATGGCACCGCAGGTAGAAGGGATAGTCGAAATGGGAAGAATAGTAATTCTCAGGCTTTTCCATCCTTGAGGTGACGATGATGCCGTCGCCCACCTGCAAGTGGTCGCTCATGCTTTGCGCATCAACGGCCAACAGGCTGTCGGCCATCAGGCTCTCGCTCTTCTGGGCATAGGCATCACGGAGCAGCGATGCTTTCACCCGTCGGGGCATTTCCTCATCGTCGAGTATCCACAGGTCCATCCGCAGTGTCTTCCCACGCTCTTGTGGCTGACTCGCCACCACCGCCTTGTAGGTGACATACCCCTCGGGCAAGGGTTTGTCGCACTGGGCCTGCCGCCTTGTCACTAAAAAACCACCGAGAAACACAAAAGCCGTCATCATCAACGCACCTTGCAACAGGTCGTGACGACCGGCAACAGCCGTCGCCGACACCAACACCACCAAGGCGACCAACCAGACCTCCTGGGAAAACGTCCCATAGGTCTCGTAGCCGACAACGACGCCCAAAGCCATCGCCACAGCAAGGCGAAGGAGGGGATAAAGTTGGAGTTTCCCGTTGGTTTGCATGGAAAGCAAACGGGGCCGGCCTCTTGGCCAGCCCCGTATTCCTTAGATTTTATCAGCAGCGGCGTAAATCCACTCGTAGATACAACTGAACACGCCGAAGGCCGCTATGCCTGCCGTACAGAGCGCCAACGCCAATTTCGTGTTGACATCGCTCTTGAAGGTGGGCAGCGGAGTCTCTGTCTTCTTGATATACATGGCCTTCACAATGAGCAGATAGTAGTAAAGACTCACCACTGTGTTGACCAATGCCACGAACACGACGAAGTAGGCCAAAGCACCTACGGTGGTGTCGAAGGTATGGCCGCTCACGCCTGCCATGAACACGAAGAACTTGCTGAACATACCGGCAAACGGCGGTATGCCTGCCAACGAGAAGAGGGCGAGGGTCATGAGGAACGACAACTTGGGGTTGGTAGAATAGAAGCCGTCGTAGGCATCCATACTCGTCGTTCCGCCGTTGTTCTGCTCCACCACACTGATGACGCTGAACACGCTGAGGTTGGCCACCACATACACCAGGACGTAGAACGACAGCGCCGTAATACCCATGGTCTGCTCGCCGGTAACGGCCAGCATGATATAGCCCGCCTGGGAGATAGAACTGAAAGCCATGAATCGCTTGAGGTCTTTCTGGCGGATGGCGAAGAGGTTGGCCACGGTGATACTCAGCACGATGACGATGTAGAGGAAATAATGCCACTCATCGGAAAGGGCGGGGAACACCTTGAAAAGGATGGCCATGAAGGTGAAGGCGGCAGCGCCTTTCGACACCACGCTCAGGTATCCCGTCACCACGGTGGGGGCACCTTCGTAGGTATCGGCGGTCCAGAAGTGGAAGGGCACCAGGGAAATCTTGAAGCCCAGACCGCTGAAGAAGAACACCATGCCCATCACCACCAACGGCGTGGCGGTGAGTTTCTCTGCCACATCGGCAAAATAGAGCGTACCACAGGCACCGTAGAGCAGCGACACGCCAAAGAGCATCACACCACTCGAGAAGGCGGCGGTGAGGATATACTTGGCGGCACCCTCCGCAGAATTGTTGCGGTGCTTGTCGAGAGCCACGAGACATGCCATGGGGATGGAGGCCATCTCAAGTCCGAGGTAGAACATGAGGAAATGACCTGCCGACATCATCATAAACATACCCAACAGGGTGGAGGCCACGAGGAAGTAGAACTCTCCCTCACGGTCCTTGCTCTCCTTGCGTGAAATCCACTGACGGCTCATAATCACCACAATGAGTGAGGCGAGCGAGAGAATGGCCTTCATCACGTTGACCGATGACGAGGTGACATACATATCGCCGAAAGCCGTCTTAGGCTCCAGTGGCAACGCACAAAGAAGCGTGAGCACACCAAAACAGAGGCATACGAAGGGATTGAACCATCCGCGGTGCACGTCCTTGTCGGAGGCGAAATCGGCAATGAAAACCACGATCATGATGGCCACAAGCATGGCCTCAGGAATCATATATAGGAATTGACTGTAATTCATATCGCTTCAGGTTTTATGGTTGGATAACACTCAGGATGGGTGCCACAGCATCGTTGATGACATTGCTTGCCCACATGGGGAACAGACCGAGACCGGCCACACAGAAAATCAGGCAGCATACAGCCACGCGCTCGTCCCAAGTGGCGTCGGTGAGCGTCTCATAGTGGGGGTCGGCCACCTTCTGATAGAGAATCTTGCCCACCACACGGAGGATATACACCGCGGTCACCACGATGGAACCGCAGGCAATAATGGTGGCGGTGCGATGGAACACGTCGTTGTTCTCAAACGAACCGACGAAGATGGTCATCTCGGCCACGAAACCGGAGAATCCAGGAAGACCGAGGTTGGCCAGACCAGCGAGCACATAACCCACGGCAAGGAACGGCATAATCTTCATCAGTCCACCAAGTTTACGCACGTCGCGCGTGTGCGTGCGACCATATATCATACCGATGAGGGCAAAGAAGAGGGCTGTCATCAGTCCGTGCGAGAGCATCTGTATGATAGCACCCGTGCAAGAGGTGCGGGTCATCATCAGGATGGCGAAGAGCACCAAACCGCAGTGCGACACCGACGAGTAGGCGTTGATATACTTCAAGTCGGTCTGCACACATGCCGAGAGGGCGCCATACACCACAGAGATGGTGGTGAGGATGATGAAAATCCACGACAACTCCTGGGCGGCATGGGGAAGCAGGTACATGGCGATACGGAAACAGCCATAGCCTCCCAGTTTCATCAGCACACCGGCATGAAGCATCGACACGGCAGTAGGCGCCGAAGCGTGACCGTCGGGGCTCCATGTGTGGAACGGGAAAAGGGCTCCAAGCACACCGAAACCGATGAAGACAAACGGGAAGAGGATGTTCTGCACGTTGTCGGGGATAGCCATGCCCGGTATGCCGTTGAGTTTGGCTATCTCCACCACGTCCATCGTCGAAGCACCACTGAAGAAGTAGATGCCGAGGATGCCGAGGATGAGCAGAGCCGAACCACCCATGAGCATCAGGGTGAGTTTCATGGCTGAATACTCCTTGGCACCGCTTCCCCAGACACCGATAAGCAGGTACATGGGGATAAGGGCTACCTCGTAGAACATGAACATGGTGAACATGTCGGTGCAGATGAAGAATCCGTAGACACCTGAACTAAGCAGCGTGAACCACAGGAAATACTCCTTGGTGAGGGGTTTGAGTTGCCATGAGGCGAAAGTACCGGTGAACACGATGATGCTCGAGAGGAGCAGCATCACCACCGAAATACCGTCGACACCCACAGAGTAGGCGATGTGCAACGGCTTAAACCACATGTGGCTGGCCGTGTAGAGCATCGGATACTGGTCCGCCGGCATTGTCTGGCGAAGATGAATGAAATCAAAGGTGAGGTAGATGGAGAGCGCCAGCAAAAGCGACGAGCCCACCACCATCACGCCACGTACCTGATTGAGTGTGCGGGCCAGCCAAAGGCCGAGCAGCATCAGTACGGGAATTACTACGAAAATTGTCAGTATACTCATTTTTCTTCAGTCTTTACAATGCACACAACAAAATTAAGGTTATAGCCACAGTGCCGGTGAGGAACCACACGGCATACTGGCGCACGTCGCCGCTCTGCCAGCCGCGGATACTCTCGCCTGCCTCACTGGTACCCCATGCCATGAAGTTGAACGTGCCGTCGATAACGTGGCGGTCGAACCAGGCAATGGGCTTGGAAACGAGGTTGAAGATGACCTTATGGGTCACGAAGAGCCATATCTCATCTTGATAGAAACGTTTGTAGGCCGCACGGTGCAGGCGCGGGAACGTGGCATAGAGTTTGTCGGCGATGGGTTGACGCTCGCCCTTGAAGATATAGGTGGCCAGACAGATACTCACAATGGCTATCACCGTAGAGGTGATGGCTATCTGAGTGTCGAAATGGATGTCGTAGGCACGGCCGTCGGCAGAGACGAAGTTGCCGAAACTGCCTCCCCATCCGAGGAATCCAGCCAATGTGGTGTAGACGCCCACACCCACGGTGATGACCGAGAGGATGATGAGCGGCACCGTCATCGTGAGCGGAGCCTCGTGTGGAGTGTGGTGCTCGTGGGCCTCCTTGTTCTCAGTACCCCAGAAGATACCATAGTAGAGGCGGAACATGTAGAAGGCGGTCATGGCGGCAATGCCGGTCATAATCCATCCCACCCACGGACTGTAGTGGAAGCAGGCGGTGATAATCTCGTCTTTCGAACTGAATCCCGAGAAGAAGGGGATGCCGGCAATGGCAAGGCAACTGATGAGGAAGGTGACATGGGTGATGGGCATATACTTGCGCAAACCTCCCATGAGGGCCATCTCGTTGGAGTGGACGGCATGAATCACGCATCCTGCACAGAGGAAGAGACAGGCCTTGAACATGGCATGGGTGAAGAGATGGAACATACCTGCCATGTAGCCCACGCTGCCATGGTGCTCATGACCGGTGGCCATCTCGGTGCACACGCCAAGCGCCACCATCATAAACGCAATCTGAGAGATGGTAGAGAAGGCCAGCACACGCTTGATGTCGCTCTGGGCACAGGCCACGGCAGCAGCATAGAAGGCGGTAAATACACCCACCCACACGATGATGCTCATGGCCTGAGGGGCATACTGTATCCACAACGGGAACATACGGGCCACCTGGAACACACCGGCCACCACCATCGTGGCGGCATGGATAAGAGCCGACACTGGAGTAGGACCTTCCATGGCATCGGGCAACCAGATGTGCAGGGGGAACATGGCACTCTTGCCGGCGCCACCGATGAACATCAGTACCAGTGCCGTGGGAAGGATGAACCCACCGGCAGCCATGGCACGGGCAGCGTCACCCTCGATAAACGGTGTGGTGCCGGCGCCCATCTGCACGTTGTCGATGAACGAGAAACTGAACGACCCGGTGTAATAGCCGAAGATGAGGATACCGATGAGGAAGAACATATCGGCAAAACGGGTGACAATAAAGGCTTTCTTAGAGGCGGCCACAGCCGTGTGCAGCGGATAGTAGAAGCCGATGAGCAGGTAGGAACTCACACCCACAAGTTCCCAGAAGAGATACATCTGGAAAATGTTGGTGGCAAGCACCAGTCCGAGCATCGACATGGTGAAGAGCGAGAGGAAGGCGTAGTAACGCTGGAATCCCTTTTCACCGTGCATATATCCGAAAGAGTAGATGTGCACCATCAGACTCACCGTGGAGATGACAATGAGCATCATCACCGAGATGGGATCGAGCAAGATACCCATGTCGAAGTGGAGGTTGCCCAAAGGCAGCCACGTGAAGTTGAAGGGCACTACAGCCTGGTATGACCCGTCTGCAAGCCTCGGAGAGGTATAATAGGTGAATGCCACAACGTAGGAAATCACGGTGACGACACCCAATACGGTGGTACCGATGAGTCCTGCCAACTTATGCGACATCTTCATGCCGCACAACCCCAAGACAAGGAAGGAGAGGGCAGGCAGGAGAAGTATCAAAAATGAATAACTGTAATCCATAATCGTGATTGCTTTTCGGGTTTATAGTCTCATGTTTTCAATACTGTTCACCTGATCGCTGTGGAACCTGCGATAGACATTGATGATGATGGCTACGGCAACAGCGGTTTCGGCTGCGCTCACGCCAATGGAGAACAATGTGAAGAAGAAGCCTTCAAGTTCGCCCGGGAAGAGAATACGGTTGAAAACCGCAAAGTTCATGTCAACAGCGTTGAGGACAAGTTCGATGGAAATGAGCATGGCGATGAGGTTGCGCCGGGTGACGAAGCCGAAAACGCCGATGAAAAACAGCAATGTGCTGAGAATCAGAAAAAACTCTACTGGAATAGTCATATTACTTGTCCTTTCTTGATATTACAATACCACCGATGATACAGGCCAGGAGGAACAGCGAGATGAACTCGAAGGGGAGTACATACTGGTATTTCTCCGACCCCATGAGGGTGTTGCCGACAGTCTCCATCGGTACCTCGTGGTTGGGGATGGCCATGCTGATAAATTTGTTCTTGAGAAGGATGAAAAGCACCATAGCGCATCCCACGGCTGCCGCAAGGCATCCGCCAATGACCTTACCGCCGCGCAAACGCTCGGAAAGGCCACGCAACGTCTGCTTCGAGACGAGTTGGATGGCAAAGATGTAAATCATCGTGATACCTCCGGCGTAGACGCTGATCTGCGCTGCGCCGAGAAACGTGTAGTCGAGCAGGAAATAGATGCCTGCAACGCCAAAGAGCACGAGGAGCAGGAATGTGGCAGCCCGCATGATGCTCTTCGTTGCTACGGAGTAGATGGCCGAGCCGAGGATGACGACGGCCAAGATGCAAAACATTACGATATTAGCCATATTCCTTATTTCGTTTTGGTGTTGAACTTACCGATAGTGAGCGGGGCGCCGCCGTCGATGAGACCGGGGAGCGAACCTCCCTGATAGACCTCCTTGTCGAGATGGAGCACGAGGGCCCCGCGGTCGAACACGCTGTTCTCAAAATCATTGGTGAACGCGATGGCGTCGAAGTTGCACGCATTGGTGCAGAGTTGGCAGAACATGCAGTCGCCAAGGTCGTACTGGTAGTCGAGCAGCACACGCTTCTTCTTGCCAGTGGCCTCGTCGGTACGCATCTCAGAAAGAATCTTGATGGTGCCGTTCGGACAGGCTTTCTCACACATCGTGCAAGCCACGCATTTATGCGCACCGTCTTCGGTGCGGGTGAAGACCAGCCTTCCGCGGTGGCGTTTGGCCACATGGAGGGTGGTCTTGCGGTTCTCGGGATACTGTTCGGTAGACTTCGGCGTGAAATACTCCTTCAAGGTGACTTTCATGCCTATGACCAGCGTCTTCATTCCCGCCACGATACCGCCAAAATATGATTGGTTTTCCATTATTTCTTTGTTTTAATATGACAGGGGGGTTAGAAGTAAAGCTTGAATGCCACCACAAGGGTCATCAGCACGAGGTTGAGCAATGAAAGCGGCATGAGGTATTTCCACTCCAACTTCAGTATCTGGTCGATACGCAAGCGGGGGAAGGTCCACTTAATCCACATCAGCAGCCACACCACGAAGAAACTCTTGCCAAGGAACCATACGATGCCGGGGATGTAATCCATCACCTTGTCGAAGGCGGCTACGCCGATATTCACAGGAGCCCATCCGCCGAGGAACACCGTAGTGGCGATGCCGGCGATGATGAAGAGGTTGAGGAACTCTGCGAGATAGAAGAAGCCGAAACCCATACCTGAATACTCGGTGTGGTGACCGGCGGTAAGTTCACTCTCTGCCTCTGCCATATCGAACGGACCACGGTTGGCTTCGGCATTGCCTGCCACGAGGAATACGAGGAAGGCGATGATGGCGGGGATATGACCCTTGAAGATGAGCCACTGCCAGGGGCCTGTCTGTGCCTCCACAATGCCACTCACCTGCATGGTGCCGGTGAGGATGACAGCAGTGATGAGACAGATGCAGAGGGATATCTCGTAGGAAATCATCTGCACGGCGCCACGCATGGCCGACACCACAGAGTATTTGTTGTTGGAACCCCATCCGGCGAGGAAGATGCCCACTACACCTATCGAAGAGATGGCGGTGAGGAGGAACACACCCACGTTGAAGTCAAGGATGACGGCTCCCTTGTTCCATGGCAGGAAGCAGAAGGCACCCACCGACCCGATGATGACAAGGAAGGGGGCGAGGGCATAGAGGAGTTTGTCGGCACGGTCGACGAAGAAAATCTCCTTGATGAGCATCTTCACCACGTCGGCAAACACCTGGAGCAAGCCCCAAGGACCAACACGCATCGGGCCCAAGCGGCACTGGAAGTAGGCACAGACCTTACGCTCCATGAAAATCAGAGCAATGGCGAGCAGCGCGTATGCCGTAAGGATGAGCACGCCCACAACCACACATTCAATCAGTATCGTCCAGAAATCTCCCAGGCCCAGGGTCTGGCGGAGAAGTTGGTCGAACCATTGTGTTACTATTGAAAAATCGAACATATAATTCTCTTGATGTTTGAAACGTTGTTATCTGTCGATGTCGGGGATGACGAAGTCGATGGCAGCACCCGTTGTCACGAGGTCGGCTATCTTCTGACCGCGAAGCATGGGGTCGAGAGCACCTACGAGGGTAAGACCCATCGGACGCATCTTCATGCGGTAGGGACTCTTGTCGCCACGTGAGTCGAGATAGACGCCAAACTCACCGCTGGCACCCTCAACAGAGAAATACCACTGGCCTTCGGGTACCTTGATGATGGCTTTCTGCTTCACGTAGAAGTCGCCCTCGGGGATGTTGTCGATGAGTTGCTCGATGATGTCGAGACTCTGGTACATCTCCTGGATATGCACGAGGTAGCGGTCCATAGAGTCGCAGCCGGTAAGGGTAATCTGCTTCCAATCCACCTTGTCGTACATGTCGTAGGGGTGGTTCTTGCGCACGTCGTTGGCCCAGCCTGCGGCACGTCCTGCCGGACCGGTCACCGCATAGTTGATGCAGTCTTCGAGACCCATCACGCCCACTTTCTCGAAACGGTTGTGGGTGATGACATTGTCACCAAACACGTCCATATACTCCTGAATCATAGGACGAAGATACTTGCACAGGGCCTTGGTATTCTTCACGAAATCGGGGTCGATGTCGTCTTGCAGTCCACCTATTCTATAATAATTCTGGATAAGTCGTCCGCCGGTGGTCTCTTCCATCACGTTGAGCACATGCTCACGGTCGCGCATGCAGTAGAGGAACGCGGTGAGGGCACCGAGGTCCTGCGCACAACAACCGCAGTAGAGCAGGTGGTTGTCGAGTCGCTGGAGTTCGTCCATGATGGTGCGGATATACTTGATACGGTCGGTGAGTTCCACACCCAAACCTTCTTCTATCACGCCCACGAGGGCATGGCGGTGCATCATCGCCGAGAGATAGTTGAGGCGGTCGGTGAGGGCGAGGGTCTGCGGATAGGTGTAACTCTCCCACATCTTCTCAATACCGCGGTGGATATATCCTACATGCGGATAGATACGCTTCACGGTCTCACCGTCGAGCACGGTCTGCAAACGAAGCACACCATGGGTGGAGGGGTGCTGCGGACCGATGTTCACCACGTAGTCGTTGTCGTCGATAAGACGGTTTCTCTTGCATACGAGTTGACCGTCTTCGTTGAGGGCGTATTCCCTGCCATATTCACTCTCCTTGTCGTCCTCCAGCGAATATTCGTCATTGAACTCCCAGTCCTTGCGGAAGGGATGGCCCTTGAAGTCGGTGCGCAGGAAGAGGCGCTCCATGTTGGGATGCCCGAGGAACTTGATGCCGAAAAAGTCGTAGACCTCGCGCTCGAGCAGGTCGGCAGCCTTCCAAAGACCGATGACGGAGGGGATGACGTAGTCGTCGCCCACCTGGCGTGCGATGGTCTTCACACTGGTGCGCTCATGGCTCTGGGTGTTCTCAAGGATATAGATACAACCCAAGCCTTCCTCGCCGAAGTCCTCACCGATAATGGTGACAAGATAGTCGAAATGGGATTTGTCCTTCAGTTCGCGCATTTCCTTGGCGAAACTGTCGAAACCGATGATTTTGCTTTCAATTTTCATTTCGTCTCCTCCTTGTTCTCTTTAAGTTCGTCAACGAAGCCGTCGGGCACATCGGTCACCACAATGGGTCGCTGCCAACCCGAAGCAATGGCGGAATTCGAGAGGTTGAGTTCCCGCTCTTCCTTCGTCTGCTTGTGGTTGACACCACCAAAGAACTTCTCTACCTTCACCTTGCGCTGCAACTGCATCATGCCATACATAATGGCTTCAGGGCGAGGGGGACATCCGGGGATATAGACATCTACGGGAACGATTTCCTCAATGCCTTTCACCACGTGGTAACTTGACTTGAAGGGACCGCCGGAGATGGCACAACCGCCAACGGCGATAACATACTTGGGCTCGGCCATCTCGTCGTAGAGACGCTTGAACACCGGAGCCATCTTGTGGGTGATGGTGCCGGCACACATAATCAGGTCGGCCTGACGGGGTGAGTTGCGGGTCACCTCGAAACCGAAACGGGCAAAGTCGTAGCGGGCGCATCCCACCGACATGAACTCGATGCCGCAGCATGAGGTGGCGAAGGTAAGTGACCAAAGGGAGTTGGACCGGCCCCAGTTGATGAGTTGGTCTAAGTTGCCTGTAACGACATTCACACCACCCTCATTCAGTTCCTCGATGAGTTTCTCCAGACCTTCATTGTCCTTGAACTCGTCGTAGGGAATACTCTTGATGCGTGGTTTCCTTACTTCCATTCCAACGCTCCTTTCCGCCAGGCGTAGGCCAGGCCAAATACGAGCACAAGAAGGAAGAATCCGATGCTGACTACTGCCATCACACCGAACTGCTTCACCACTACGGCCCATGGGTACAGAAATACCGTCTCGATGTCGAACAAGAGGAAGAGGATGGCGAAGAGGTAATAACCTATCGACACGGGCAACCATGAAGACCCGTGCGTCGGAATACCACATTCGTATGGCTCACCCTTCAACTTGTTGTACGACCGAGGCCCAATCAACTTGGCGATGACGTAAGCCGCCACTACCAAGACAACTGCCGTCAAAATGACGGTAACAAACAAAGTGAAATACATATATATGTGTGTTTAAAATTGTATGCGCTTTCTGAGTTTGCTTTGATTATCCCTTAACATTGAGTTGCAAAAGCAGTGCAGAAGAACTCGTTCTTATGCCGAGGTGCAGCCTACCTTCGCAATTTTTTTGCAAAGGTAGTAATAAAAAGCCAACTAACCTAATAATAATTAAGATTTATTCGTTTTTTACTCAACTTTAGCAAGTAAAGAATGAATCGATGAAAAGAAAGGTTTTAATAAAGTGGGGGAAACAATAATGTCTTCAAAAATAGCAACAAAACAGGCGCAAGCCCCTTTAACTCCCCTTCGTATGGAATGCCACAAGACCTTCCATCGGACTCTGCTCCACCCTATCTACTGCGAATCCTTCTTTTTCGGCTGCGCAGACAAACTGTTCGCGGAAATAATACGCCACACTTCCTATAGCACGCACAGGCAAGTCACGACGACCGTATTGAACGAGGTTACAGCGGAAAAATGTCCTAAAATTGTCAACCACAAGTTTACAAACCGCATCTTCTTCCAGGTGCTGGTAGATAAAACGGGTGGTCTGGGCAAGGAAACGGTTGGGAAGGGGTTCACGGTAGACTTTCTGGATGATAGCAGCCATATCAAGGCCTGTCTGCCGTTGATATTCCTCATACAATCCCTGAGGAAGGAGTCCTTTGCAAAGAGAACCGAGGAAGAGCCGTCCCATCACGGCACCGCTGCCCTCGTCACCGAGGATATAGCCAAGAGGCGGGGTATTCTTCACCAGTTGATTTCCATCGTAAAGCCCTGAATTGGAACCTGTTCCAAGGATACATGCAATGCCTTCTTCAGCACCGAAGAGGGCGCGGGCGGCACCTAGAAGGTCGCCCGAAACCGTCACTTCTGGAGTGTCATAAATGCTTCCCTCATCGATGAACTTCCTGCTAAGCAAACATTCCAGACGTGGTATGGCTGTGGGCAACGCACCTGCACCATAATAATGCACCTGCCCTACCCCACTGACCAACTGCAGGAATTCATTGTCAAACTCCTCATCCAGAATACGAACTATCTGCTCATCGGTCTGGTGCACAGGGTTGATGCCCTGTGTCGAGGATTGGGCTACGACACCATGTTCATCAACAAGGCACCAGTCGGTCTTTGTACTGCCACTATCTGCAATGAGGATCTTCATTTCTTGTTCTTCTTATCTCCAAGAATTTCCTTAGGTTTCCCAGGCATTCCCATAAATTCCTAAGAAACCCACGGCTTTTCAAAATAAATTACTGGGACTGCGGGCTGGACTCGAACCAGCGACCTGTAACCAGGAGATATGAAGTATGACGTAATTGGTCCTTGGAAGGAAATTTCACCTCAAAAACGTTACCGCTCTACCAACTGAGCTACCGCAGTCATATATACAATTCTATTATCTTCGCTGTTGCGTTGCAAAGATAATGAATGACAAATGAATCTCCAAAAAAAACTGAACAATTCGTCAATTCGGGATATTCAGACTTTTCAATTATGCAGACAATTAGATTTTGTATTCTCTTCTTATTCAGTCATTTTAACCATCATCTCCACGAAACATATCCCACATGGACACTTGGCGCACCTTAGTTCTTTCGATAATCGGAAGGCGATAACCCGGTGTCGTGTTTGAAATAACGGCAAAAGAAAGAATCGGTGGGGAAATGAAGTGCATCGGCTATCTCCCGGATACTCATATCGGTGGTGCGCAGAAGGGTCTTTGCCTCAATGACAACCCGCTGCCGTATGTGTTCCATCGGGAGTTTTCCAGAGGCCTGACGTATCAGTTTTGAGAAATGTTTTGCGCTGATGCACTGCTTGTCTGAATAAAACTGCACAGTACGTTCACGGGTGGCATATAATTGAAGGTCGTCCAAGAAACGGAGGAAGACCTCATCCGCCCGTGATTCGGAACTGGAGACATGCCTCATCGGCATCTGGGGATGGGACAGGAAGGATGCCACAGAGACCGAAAGGAAGCCCCTGACGACTTCATCCCTCAAAGCATCAGAGGTGTCTTTGTATAAGGCCTCAATCTGATTGTAAAGGCTAAGATAGCGCTGCAGCAGGTTTTCGTCCAGATGCAAGGCCAACGGGATGGAACGATGCTCCAACCATGTACCCAACTTTTCAGCAAGCCGGCTGAACAACCACTCTTCTTCTGTAGACGGGAAAGCCATGGAAATGGTCGTAAGATTGCTAGAGTGGGCAAGGCTCTCGATAATGGATCCATCCTGGATAACGACAACGTCTCCCCGTGTCAGTGTCAGCCTCCTCTGATTAATGCACGCCTTCAATTCACCTTCTATGCAGATAATGGCAGCAGTGAAGGTGAGTCTGAAAGGGAAAGGAAGTTGGGCAGGGGGAGCATAGTTGTTGCAAATATAAACGGACTGTCCTATAGCCATGCTCGGTTTCCTGGTGCGAAAACGAGTGAGTTGAATTCTCGAGATTTGTCCTGGCAGCATATGGTCGATTTTTCGCCAAAGGTAGATATTTGTACCGATTTCAGCAAGGATTTGGTTGAAAAAGCGAGTTATTTAACATTAATTGCGGACAATAGATAATGCCGTTTCTGAAATGAAAGTGTATTTTTGCATAGTGAAACCATAGAACATGTTTGACATGAAAAGAGCAACGCTATTTCTGACTGCATTTCTCTTCTCCGTGACTACAAAATTAAAAACTGCACATATAAAAAATGAAAAGAAATCTGTTTATTCTCATTGTTGCTTTAGTTTCCTTGTCGGCCATTGCACAAAACAAGGAAACTACATCGGCCCTTAAGCCGGTAAACATCACCCAACTGGAAGGAACTTGGTATGGCCTGTACATGGGCAGCCAGGCTTCCGTCACCTTCAGCAAAGACGAAACCTATGCCATCTGGAATGAGGCATTCTCGCAGATGAACATTGCGGGTTCCTATGCTTTGGATGGCAATACGCTTTCTCTTGGAGGCATTCCTGGAATGGACGGCAAAGGTCTTGTGTCGGTTGATGGAGACACGATGGACCTATTGGTGGTTTTCGGTGCACAAGGCATGGTACAGGCCCCAGCCTCATTCGATGACGGCATCGGCAATCCTGCTGCCATGAGGTTGCACTTGAGCCGCGACAAAAAGGTTCTCAACCAGGCTTCCACACCGGTAAACGCCCCCGCTAAGGCATACTTGGCTTTTGAACGCAACATGCGTCTTGGAAAAGGCATCAATCTGAATTCAGTTCTTGACGGCGTCAGGGATGGACAGCCCCTCAAACAAGGAAGCATCAAGGCAATTGCTTCCCAGGGCTTTAACAGTGTACGCATCCCTATCCGCTGGGGAGCCCACACTCTCCAGAAAGTTCCCTATACCATTGACCCTGACTTTTTTAAAAAAGTGGATGGCATAGTGAATGAATGTCTGGAAAATGGTCTGGCCGTAATATTGGACAACCATTACTATCCGGTCATATCCTTCGGATTTGAATCGCAGGACCTTTCTTATGAGGAGAACATCGACCGCCTGTATAGCATTTGGGAGCAACTGTCCGCACACTACAAAGACTATGCCGACGAGAGCATCTACTTCGGCATAATGAACGAGCCCAGTCTACAGTTGGAACCTTCACGCTGGAACGAAATCGTAGCCGAATGCGTGAAAAGGATTCGCAAGGACAATCCCGGCAAGACCATCATGGTAGCCACACCATCCCTGGGTCAGCACTGGACCATCGGTCTGCTGGATTTTCCTGAAGATGAATGGAATCTGATTGTTGACACCCACTATTATCTGCCTCAGACTTTTACACATCAAGGCATTGCTTTCGCAATGGCAGAAGGGTCTTTGGGAACGCCATGGACAGGAAACGCCATGGAGAAGGCCCCTATTGCCCACGACATGGACTTTCTTGCGGCCTGGAGCAAGCGCAACGCCCGCCCGGTGGACATCGGAGAGTTTGGTGTTTGCGACAATGCCGACGACGCATCCAGGAAGGCCTATCTGAGTTTTGTGAGCAGTGAGATATCCAAACATGGTTTTTCCTTCCATCTGTGGGCCTATTTCCGCGACACCTTTGGCATTTATGACGAAGATTCCGAGAAGTGGAACCAAGGCATCCTGGATGCACTGCAACTGAAAAATGAAGACTTTCAGTCCTCCTTCAAGAATCCGCCCCTCTCCTATGCACCGTTCGTGCGCTGGTGGTGGCCAGGCAATGATGTGGAAACAAATGAACTTCAAAGGGAGATGAATCTTTTCGCCCGCCATCACATCGGCGGCGTGGAAATCCAGTCGTTTGCACTGGTCGTGCCTCCTCCCATGGACCGGATGGCGCAAATCATGAGTTTTGACACCGAAGCCTATTATTCCAATCTGAAGACGGTGATGGAAGCAGCACAGCGGAACGGTATGACAGTGGACCTGACCAATGGCAGCGGCTGGCCGGCATCCGGCTCTCATATCTCGGAGGCAGAGGAAAACCGCTCGCTACAATACGGAATGGCCGTCATCCCGGCAGAGGGCGGCACACTGGAGATTCCAAGGTCTGAACGGCAGGACAGCAAGTTTGCTGAACTTGTGGGACTGCTGGAGGCAGAGGTGTCTGAACCAACTGCCGACGGTTCACGGAAGATTCAAAAGGTGAAGAAGGTGAACAGCGCCTCTTTCGCCCCAGGAAAAGCCGCTGCCGGGTTCCAGCGTGTTCTCATCGCGCTTTGGAACGTACCTTCGCAGGAAACGAACATGATTGTGGCCAAAGCAGATGCAGGGAACGTGATGGACCATTTCGACACCAATGTCCTCCGGAAGAATTACGACCATTATTTCGGGGCAGCAACCGGACTAGACGCGTATTACGGAAAACCGTTCCGTGCCTTCTTCAACGACAGTTATGAATTCAAGGTAGACCGGCACATCACGGCAGATTTTGGTGAAGTCTTCCAACGCCGCCGGGGATATGACCCGCTTCCCTGGATGCCTGCCAATATCTGGTACGGCTACAACAACATGTATGATAACGAGCACATGGCTCCGGAGTTTCGTTTCGGCGACGAAGACTGGCGCCTCCGCTACGACTACGACCTGACTGTCAGCGACCTGGCAAGGAAACATCTTCTCAAGGGTTCCTCTTCGTGGGCGCATGAGCACGGGCTGCTGCACCGCACCCAAGCCTATGGCCTGCCCATGGACTATATGGGAGCCGCAGGTGATGCCGATATACCAGAGACAGAGAACATGATTTTCGGTGGAGGAAGCGAAGGTGGCCTGAAAATGGTTTCTTCAGGGGCTATGCTATACAACAGGCCACTCGTCAGCGCAGAATCAGGAGTCCATATCAATCGTGCCCTGATGGTTACGCCCCAAAAACTGCGCTCCATTGCCGACAAACTCCTCTCCAGCGGTATCAACCAGATTATCTGGCATGGTTCTCCTTACAAATATGAAGTGGCTGGCAATCCCTGGCAACCCTTCTACAATTCCACAATCGGGGTCAACTTCTCCTCCGACCTTAGTGAAGAAAACGTCTTCTGGGACGAACTGGCAGAGGTGAACCAATATGTGCAGCGGGCTCAGTATCTGATGCGCAGCGGGAAGGCCGAAGCCGACATCCTTGTATATTATCCCTTCCTGGAATACAGCAGCAGCGTGAAGAACCCAGAGGAAATCCTCTACTATGGAATGCTTCCCGAGACGGAACCCGGGACCGACAACGAGCAGGCTGCTCCAAAAGATGTTGTCAGCAAGTGGCTGAGCAATGTATGGCCAGTCTTGAACGAACTGGAAAGACGCGGGCTCACCTGGTCGTGGGTCAATGACGAATCACTGCAGGAAATGACAGCAACTCCCGACGGACACCTGCTTATCCGCGGCAACAACTACAGCGGACTTGTCCTATTCAACCTTCCCTGGATACAAATGCAAACTGCCCAAAACCTTCAACGGCAATCCACGGCTAATCTGCTGATTATGGGCGACCTGCCAGTCAAGCAGCCCTCCTTCAAGGATTATGCGAAGAACGACAGGAAAACCGCCAAACTGATGAAGAAAGTGGCAGCCGGGAAACATGTCTGCAACAGCGTTCACGACTGGGCGGTTTCGACTCCTCTGACAACGGTGGACGGTGGAGAACGGGTCAGGATGGCCCGTCGGCGGATTTCAGATAACGAACTGGTTCAACTCTATTGGAACGTAGACAACCGTTGGAAGGAAATCAGCATCCAGACCGACGATGCCCCCTATGCCTATTGGCTTAATGCTGAAGACGGAAGTGTGACAACCGTCGACAGGACTTCTTCCGGTGAAATCAAAGGCATGCTTCCTCCGCTTTCAACTCGCTTCCTTTTCATCACAAACACCCCGATTACGGAAGCGCAAACAGCCATTCCAGCCGCCACTCCAAAATCCTCTATCGAACTGGGAAAATGGACGCTTCAACTCGGAGGAAAAGTCATCAACGACGTTCAACTGGAGGATTGGCGGAATATTCCGCAACTGTCCGACTCCTGCGGTGAATCTGTTTACACCACCCGATTCTCACTGGAAAAGACCACCACAAGATACGTTCTCGACTTGGGAGAAGTCTACTACACCGCCGAAGTCTACATCAATGGCAATGCTGTTGGAAAACGTATCTGGAAACCATTCAGATTCGATATCTCAGACTATGTGCAAAGTGGAGAGAACGTCATGGAAATCCGCGTGAAAGCATCTGATTATAACGCGAAGGTT
>JAEEGL014221335.1_pt1 | contig 37086 bp, 17 predicted proteins | sample 9134231 | NCBI WGS metagenome assembly JAEEGL01 (sample SAMN16246548, study PRJNA631951) | gut metagenome | biome: gut microbiome; feature: rumen; material: fiber-attached | host: Bos | place: Iran: Karaj | collected 2018-10 | reverse complement strand
TTATGAGCAGATTAAACCATTGTTTGCCAAATCGGACGGCGAGCCGTCGAAGATTACCTACAAGGTTGATTTGATGGCAAGCACCAAAGGCTTCAGTTACAAGAAGTTCCGTGCCGACAACATTTCGGGGCGGCTGCGCTATGCGGGCGATAACATCGATGTTGACGGCCTTAAATTCAACGCGTTGGATGGCAGCGCCGATGTCCGTGTGGCCTATCGCAGCGGCAAGCACCGCGAGTTGGCTTGCAAAGGTTCGGTCACGAGTATCGATATCAATCAGATGTTCAGCACTTTCGACAATTTCGGGCAGACTACCGTCACCAACGAGAACATTGAAGGGCGGCTGAGTTCGAATTTCACGCTGTTGCTGCCGTTTGCAGGAGATTCGGCCGATGTGCGGAATATGGATTTCGACGGGCGGCTGAAGATTGCCAATGGCCGTCTGCACGGGCTCGAAGCGCTCAACAGCGTGGCCGATTTCACCCGCATCGACGAGTTCCGCGACTTGCACTTCTCAACGCTCACCAACGATATGACCATCAGCGGTGGCACCGTCACAATCCCAAAGATGGACGTGGCCTGCAACGCCTGCGATGTTGCCGTTGCGGGAACGCAAAAGTTCACGGGCGATTACGAGTATCACATTACGCTGATTTTGAGCGATTTTATGCGCGGCAAAGCCAAACGCCTGCAGCAAACCACACCTTACGGCATTGTTGAAGACGATGGCGGCAACCACACATCGCTCTACCTTGTGGCCACCCGCACGGGCGACAAGACAAAGGTGAAATTCGACAAGGTGGAACTTAAACAGCAGTTGCGCAACGAGTTACAGGAGCAGAAAAAGGAAGTGAAACAGATTCTGAAACGCGAGTTCGGCCTGTTCAAGAAGGACACCACCATCAAAACCGAAGAGAAGAGCACCACCCCGCCACCCGCATCGGGCTTTGTGATTGAGTGGGATGATGACGACGATGAGTGACATCTACAACTGAAAAAGCAATAAAGCAGCGCCGCAAAACGTTATCCCAACTATGAACACATACAGAAACAAAGTCGTTTGGAAAACATTTATCCTCATCTGCGCGACGCTTATTGGCTGCGTATCACTCTATTACACCAATTCGCTGGCGCGCAATATGGCCACCGAGGAGCAAAAACGAATGCAGATTTGGGCCGAGGCTATACGGCAGATGCAGATTAGCGAAAACGAGGTCGAGATAAATTTCTGCCTCGAAATCATCCGCAACAACACCTCAATCCCCGTTATTCTGACAGATGACGATAATAACATTGTGCAGTCGAGGAATCTGTCTGATTCACTTGCTATTATGAGTGACAGCGCTTATGCGGCCCGCTGCATCGAGTCATTACAGGCAAAGCATGACCCGATTGTCATCAATCTGCCTGATAATCACAAGAATTTCATCTATTACGACGATTCCACAGTCTTGAAGCAGTTGGCGCATTTCCCGTTCATCCAGTTGTCGATAATCGCCATTTTCTTGCTGGTGGCCTATTTGGCTTTCAGTTCATCGCGCAGAGCCGAGCAGAACAAGGTTTGGATTGGAATGTCGAAAGAGACGGCTCACCAGTTGGGCACGCCCATCTCGTCGCTGATGGCGTGGATTGAGATTCTCAAACAAGATGAATCGAATGCTTCGTATGTGGCTGAAATGCAAAAAGATATTGACCGTCTGCAGATGATTGCCGACCGCTTCTCAAAAATCGGCTCTCTGCCGACACTTCAGCCTTGCAACCTGTCGGAAGCCATCAATACGGCGGTGGGTTATATGCGCAACCGTGTGTCGTCGAACATCACGCTCGACGTGAAAGACAACACCGAGCACAATGTTATGGTCAAACTCAACACATCGCTCTTTAACTGGGTGATTGAGAATATGATAAAGAATGCTATCGATGCCATGGATGGTAAGGGCTGCATCACCATCAAAATGAACGAGACTCTCAAATATGCCGAGATTCTTATGACCGATACTGGCAAAGGTCTTGCCAAAAATCAGTTTAAGGCCATTTTCACGCCCGGCTACACTACCAAAGAGCGCGGCTGGGGCTTGGGACTGTCGCTTGTGCAGCGAATAGTCAAGGATTATCACCGAGGCAAAATCATGGTGCAATCGTCGGAGATTGGCGTTGGCACAACGTTTAAAATCCTGTTGCCGAAGGTGAAAGGCAATAATGCTTAGTTTCCCCCGTTGAGTTTGAAAACTGAAATGTCGGGCTGCGACAAAGCCGAAATTCGGATAGGATAGAGGCGTTTTTTTGCGTCTGCCTAAAACAAACGTGCCGGCTTCCGTTTATTCGGGAACCGGCACGTAATAGTTTATGCGGTAAGTTCGTTATTCAACGCCTGCCAAGCCGTCAGCAAAGCCGCCATAAACAGCCTTGCGCTGTTTGAAGCCCTCGGTCCAGATGCCCACGGGCTCACCGCCACGCCAGCCAGATTTTGATGGAGCGTCGGTCAGGCACCATTGGCAGATGCCGTATTGCTGCTCAACAGGTATGATTTCAAAGTACTTTTTGATGATAAATTTGTAGAAATCAGCCATTTTCTGATGCTCGGCAGGTGTCAGTTCTGAAGTTTTCAGACTCTTACCATTCCATCGTGAATTGCCGCGCACATAGCCCATATCGAGTTCTGAAATGCGGCAGAGTTTGCCACTCGCGGCCATGATTTCAAACATGTTAACTATATGCTTTTCAATATTTTTCTGAATGCTGCTGTTCTCATAGCAACTGATGTGCATCTGAGTGCCAATGCCGTCGATTTTTGTAACGCCGTCGGCTTCCCATCTCTCAATCCATTTCACAAGTGATTTAACCTTGCCGTTGTCGTCCCAGTCCGATTCAAGATTGTAGTCGTTGACAAAGAGTTTCAGATCGGCGGGGTTGCCCTTGAAGTGCTTGCGGGCCGATGCAACTGCGGTGCGCATATATTCGAGGTCGCCCATATAATACTGCCAGTAGAACACACCTGATGCCACATTGGTGGGGTCGCCGTTGTTGTTCAACTCATAGCTTTGGAGGTCGTAGATACCATCGTTGTCTTTGTCGTCGCCCGCGAGAGCCTCGTTCACAACGTCCCAAGCCTTCACGTAGCCGTTGGTGGCCTCCATCATTCCGGCAATCCAGCGGTCCATAGCCCATTTGAGGGTGTCGCGCTTCTGCTCGGGGGTGAGAGGTACTGTCTTGTCGCTGCCTTTATGAGTGATTTTCAGGCTTTCAATGGTAATGTCGCCAACAAAATCGCCTGTTTGGAACAGCACGAATCCGCCATCGACAACCGGGTTGAACTGAACGGTGTACTCCTTCATCTCAGTGCCAACCTCAAAACTGCCGTTGTAGTTGTCGGGATACCAGCTGCCAATGCTGTACTGAACGTTTGCCGTTCCCGACGATTTCATTTTAACAGTCATAGTATAGGTGACACCTTTTTTTGTGGACAAATCGTTTGCCACTTGATACTGAACCATATAGTTGTTGTTGGCTTTCTTGCTGTTGGCTACGAGAACACCGTCTTTGGTGATGTTAATCGAGTAATCGACATTGTTGTTTTCCTGAATGAAATCGGATTTCCAATAGTTCCACGATTTCAGAGTGCTGTATGTGATTTCGGTGTCGGTAATATCAACCTTCTCGCTTTCAGGTACTTCAAGTTCTTTGTCGGCCATCAGCCCCATCAGATAACTTGGTTGCTGCTGCGAGTGCCAGGCCAGAGTGTGACCGTAGATGGTGAGTCCGACGGCTTTAGCGTTATCGACAAACTTTTTGACCTCATCGAAGTGCAAACTTCCATCGCCGTAAACACACGAAGCGTATTTCATGGCATTGCCTGCCACAATCTCGTCGAAATGAGCCGTAAGCGTGTCACGCACTTTTTTCTGGTTATTGAAATCGTTGGCCTCAATGGCGCCGCTGAACTTGAAATTGGGGCGCACGGCACGGTCAACGTATGTTTTCAAGTAGCGATAGTTGTTCAATTTCTTTTGCAACTGCTCGGCGGCAATCTTAGCCGAGTCGACAGGGGGAGTCACAATTGTTGTATCGGTCTGTGTTGAGTCGGTAGGAGTGACTTCCGGATTGTTTGGCTCGGGAGTCGGTTCGTTGTCTTTTTTGCAAGCTGCAAAGCAGAGAGCAACCGACAATGTTAATAGCATGAACTTTTTCATAATCATAATTTTAAATTTTTGCAATCGGTTGCAAAGATACTAAAATCGGTTAGGCAAGCAAGTAAAGCGGCGATTGTTTTACGAGCGTGCTGGTAAAGGTGACAAACGAAATGTTCGGCTTAATCCATCTGATACTCGCCCAGCACCGGCCGGTGGTCGGAAAAATCGACTTGCGGCACACGGCAACTGACGCATTTCATGGGGCCGTTGTAAAGGATGTAATCGATGCGAATGCCGGGGAAGAAACGGCGGTAGGTGTTTCGCCAGCCTGTCGTCATCACCCGCTGCGAATCGTGCAGACCGCGGCTCACAAGGCGATAGACATACGATGACTGAGTGTCGTTGAAATCGCCGCACACCACAACTGGGTATGGCGACTCACCGATGAGCCGTTTAAGCGTGGCTGCCTGCTTCACGCGCCACTCATACGCCTTGCGCATCCGGCGATAGACGCTAAGCAGACCTTCGCGGTTCTCGCTTTGCTTTGATTTGTCGTAAACATCTGAATTCAAAGAGTTTACCTTCTCAATAAAATCATATTCCGATACCGAGAACTTGTACGATTGCAGATGGCAGTTGAACACTCGCAGTGTATCGGCACCAACGGCTATATCGGTGTAGATGACGATGTTATCAGTCTCGCCATCAGACGGCACACTGTTGCGCCCCACAATCGGATAGTTGCTGTAGGTGGCCAGCCCATCGCGAAGGTCGCCGTATGCATACGGGCTTTTGCGGATTTGCAAATGGCTGTATTTGAACGATTGCTGCAGTTGCTGATGAACCGGCAAGTCTTTTTCGCCATTGCTGTACTCCTGAAAACAGGCAATATCGAGATTCTCGCAGCCGATGAATTCGGTCATTTCTTTCATCATCTTCACGTGATTGGGGCGCGCATGAAGGCCGAAATTATGGGCATTGTACGAGAGAATCCTGATTTGCCGTCCGTTTGGCGCGGTGCCGCCGCTTCCCGAAGAGAAATCGAAATAGCGGTGCGCAAACAAGGCCACCGCAGCTAGAGGCAGCAGGAAAAGCCATTTGCGGCAGACCGCCCACCATATCGCGAAAGCAATGTTGACGAGCATGAACACCGGAAAAAACAACCCGACGAGCGCAATGGCGGTGTGCTCCGCAGGATTGAGCCAACGGGCAATACCAGAAACAAACAACAGTGCCACAAACACAATGTTGACAAGCAAAATGATATGTTTCAGAAGTTTACGCAGCATTTTATCGTGGTTTTCTGTGGGTGCAAGTTAGCAAATTGCGGCCGCTTGGCAAAAAAAATCGCACACGCAGTTGCCCGCTTGTGCGATTTGTTAAAAATCAATTCAAAAAAGTGCTATTTCGCAATGAGCAGCGAGTAGTCCTTTTTGCCTTTCTGCACAAGCAGGTACTTGCCGTTCAGCAGTGCCGCATCGTTCAGAACCAAATCGGGTGCTGTAACCTTCTCTTTGTTGATGGAAACGCCGCCGCCCTGAATGTTACGACGCAGGTCGCCCTTCGACGGGAAAACCTGTGCTTTCTCGGCCAGCAAGTCAAGAATTCCAATGCCTGCAGCCAGTTCCGACTTGCTGATTTCGAATGTCTTGACACCGGCAAACACCTCAAGGAATGTGCGTTCATCGAGTTTCAGGAGGCTCTCTTTGGTTGATTTGCCAAACAAGATGTTCGATGCCTCAACGGCCATATTGTAGTCCTCCTCAGAGTGAACCATGATGGTAACTTCCTTAGCCAGACGTTTTTGCAGCGGACGAAGGCCCGGATCTTTGGCTTGCTCGGCAATCAGGCTCTCAACCTCCTCTTTCGAGAGAGTGGTGAAAATCTTGATGTATTTCTCGGCATCGGCATCCGAAGTGTTAATCCAGAACTGATAGAACTGATACGGCGATGTGCGGACGGGGTCGAGCCATACGTTGCCGCTCTCAGTCTTGCCGAATTTGCCGCCGTCGGCCTTTGTCACAAGCGGGCAGGTGAGCGCAAAGCACTCGTTGCCGTTGGTGCGGCGAATGAGTTCTGAGCCAGTGGTGATGTTGCCCCATTGGTCGGCGCCGCCAAGCTGCAGCTTGCAGTTTTTATGCTCGTTAAGATACAAGAAATCGTAACCTTGAAGCAACTGATAGGTGAACTCGGTAAACGACAGACCATCGCGAGCCTCGCCGTTCAGACGTTTCTGAACCGAGTCTTTAGCCATCATGTAGTTGACGGTTATGTGCTTGCCCACCTCGCGAGCAAAATCGAGGAAGGTGAAATCCTTCATCCAGTCGTAGTTGTTCACCAACTCAGCGCGGTTGGGTGCATCGCTGTCAAAATCAAGGAATTTCGACAGTTGCTTTTTGATGCAGTCCACATTGTGGCGCAGAGTTTCCTCATCGAGCAGGTTGCGCTCCTGGCTCTTGCCCGATGGGTCGCCAATCATGCCTGTTGCACCGCCAATCAGTGCCAGCGGCTTGTGACCGCAGCGTTGGAAATGGCGCAGCATCATCACACCGCAAAGGTGGCCAATGTGCAATGAATCAGCCGTGGGGTCGATTCCCAAATATGCTGTAACTTGTTCTTTTGCAAGTAATTCCTCAGTTCCAGGCATCATTGTGTGGATCATGCCTCTCCATGTCAGTTCTTCAATAAAATTCATAGTCTTAATTATAATTATATTCTTGTTTTACAATATTTTAGTTCCTTCGGGCAGAACATCGCCAACGTTCGACGGAATGTGGTCGCCGATTTTGAAGTTCATTTGCTCGAACACAAACGGAGCAATCGGCGTAATCTTGTCGAAGAAAACGCTGTCGTGCTTCATCTCATCGCTGAAAAGTGATGCTGTCGGGGCAAATGAGTTGAGAGCCGACACAATGGCGCTGACAATGAACGCGCAGCGCAGCACGCTGAACACCACGCCAAGAATCTTATCGGCCCAGCCAAGAGCAATGGCCTTGACAAGGCTGCCAATGGTACGGCCAAGCAGATGAACGCCCACAACAACAATCAAAAACGTGACGACAAACGACGCCACAGTGATGTATTGTCCGTCGAAATTGAAATGCGACTGCAGGAATCCGCCCGTGATGTACGAAAACTTCATTGTGAGCCAAGCGCCGAGCAGTATGGCCACAAGCGATGTGAGCATGGTTATCAGTCCTTTGAAAAATCCTGTCACGGCGGCAATGCCGAGCAGAATCAGAACCACGATGTCGAATATTTCGGCTGACATAGTATGCGTTTTTATTTCGATTTGCGGCGGTTATACTCCTCATCGGGGCTGAACAGCCACACATCGTCTTTGAAACTTGTTGAGAAATTGCCGTTTTGGCCGCAGAGCAGGAATCCATAGCGGCCGGCGACAAAACAGGTGGCCGAATAGCGGTTCGAGCCCTCGAAATCGCCAATCATCTGCCATTTGCCCTTTCCGCCGTCGGGAGTGTAGCGCCATGTGTCGCGCAGCACCTCGCCGGTGAACTTCACGCCGCAGGTCAGATAGCCGTCGTTGCCAATGCTGAACGCCGAAGCGTTGTAGCGGTAGAGTTTATCGATATTGTAATCGTCGAGCATGTTCTCGCTGATGACAAAAAACTCATCGGTTGCCGCATCGTAGCACTCAAACGAGGCCACGCGGTAGTTGTTGCTGCGCCCGCCAAGAATGTAGGCTCGGCTGCCGATAACGAAAACGCTCGCACCCTGACGTCCGGCGGCGTCTTGGGCCGACTCAACCTGACTCCAGCGCGAGCCTTCGGGCTTCGACGGATCGAAACGGTAATATTTGCCCGATGTTCCGAGTGCCGACCTTACGCCGGTGCCTACATAGGCAATTCCGTCAATCACAAAACTGATGGCATCGTAGAACCCGCCGTCGGGAAAGGTGTCGGCTTTCATTTCGGTCCATTGTGAGCCGGCAGTTTTTTCGGGGTCGAACTCATACAGATTGCTGAAATACTCGCCGCCATAGCCAATGCCACCGCAGTAGTAGCCTTTCCCATCGATGGCGAAAGCCACACCTGAACGGCGCGGTGCTCCGGGCAGAGTGTCATACTCACTCCACGAGTAGTCTTCAGTGTCGAAGGCCCAAGTGGCGTTGAAAATGGTTGGCACAAAATAGAATCCGTAGCCTCCCACTATATAAGCCTGATTGTCGATAACAAAGGAGGGAGCGCTGGCGCGGCCTTTGGCGTTCAGTGTTGATATTGACCGCCAGTTGCCGTAATAGACTTCCTCTTTGCAACCGCAGAACACTGCTGTCAGCAAAACCAATAGTGTGAGTTTGTATATTGTTTTCCTCATTGTCAGGAAAGCGTTTTTGTTGTTAAAGAAAAAGGGAAACCATAGATTTCCCTTTTATGCTTTGATGCGGGAAACTATCGGTCGCGGCGTTTTTCGTAATCCTCATTTGGATGGAACTCCCAAACGTCGTCGTAGAACGCGCCCTCGCCGGTTCCAACCATTCCGCAGGCTACATAGCCAACACCATCGATGGCAAATCCCTGGCAGGCGAAACGGGCATTGCCCTCAAACGAGCAAATCTCGTCCCATTTTCCCATGTGGTCTGGACCAACGTATGGAATGTACTCCCAAACGTCGGACTTGCCGCCAGCCGAGGTGCTGCCGCAGCAGAGATAGCCGCGACCGTTGATTGTGAAAGCAGCCGCACTGTGACGGTAAACTTTTGTTACACGAGTGCTATTGTAGTCCTCTTCAAAATCCTGACTGATTTTATACCAGCGGAGGTCGCCCTTCTCAACGGTGGGGTCGAAACGCTCGAAGTCATGCACAAGCACGCTGTTGTTTGTTCCGCCAACAATGTAGGCACGGTTGTCGATGATGAAGACACTGCCGTTGCAGCGCTTTGCCGGATTGATGTTCGGCACAATCTGCCATTTCTTGCCTTCCTCGGCATTGGGATCGTAAGAATAATATGTGTTGGCGTAGCCGGTTTCTTTGGTGTAGCCTGCTCCGGCATATCCGATGCCATCAATTGAGAAGCCGACCATTCCATAGATTGGCTCACCAGGCATGGAGTCGGTTTTGGTCCATTTGCCAGGCAGTTTGCCCTCGCCATTATCAACCGACGGGTCAAATTCGTAGAAATCTTTGTAGTAGACGGCCGATTTTCCGATACCGGTTCCGTAATAACCCTTACCATCGATGGCAAAGCCGACGCCATAATATCTGCCCTTTGCGCAAGGAACAGTGTCGTACTGAGTCCAAGATTTTGTCTCGGGGTCGAACTGCCAAGTATCTTTGAAGTAAGTTTCTGTCTTGTAATAACCGCGACCGCCCACCAAATAAGCCTTGTTGTCGATGATGAAGCAGGTTGCGCCACCACGTCCGCGGGCGTTCACTTCACCACGGTTTCTCCAGTTTCCAATTAAATCGTTGCGGTACTCGCAGTTGCAAAATGTTGCAAACACAGTCAGAGCGAGCATTACTGAACTGATTTTGTTTTTCATCTATCTAATTTTAAATGTTTCAAATAAATGCTGCGGGGGCATAGCATACCCACCTCTAATTTAAGCGTGCGAATATAACAATTTATTGTTTTAGGGGCATTTTTTTAAAAGTATCAACAAAAAATGACGGTGTCGCTTACGCGAGAAATTGTTAAAAAATTGGATTTAAAATTTATAAAAAATTGATTTTTAGATTTTTATCTCTAACCAAACGAACCCGAATTTAACCCAAAAACGATTTTGGATTGTTTTGGATTAGTTTGGTTAGAGCAACAAAAAAGGGGCGATGAAAATCGCCCCCTTTGGTTTTATTCGATTTAAACCGAATCAATCATTAATCATCACGCGTTTGGCGGTGGTGCCTGTTTTCACGATGTAAACGCCTGCGCGGTTGATGCGGATTTCGGTAGAGACGTCACAATGTGGCGTCTCTACAATCAGACGGCCCATGGCATCGTAAACGTAGATGTCGTCCTCGGCATTCTCAACCACGATGGTGTTGCCGAAGGCGTAGATGTTGACGGCAGCAGCCTCGGCGTCGCTGATGGCGGTGTTGTCGTTGGCCTCAACAGTAACATCGAAGGTGGCGGTGAGGGTTACCTTGTCGATCTTGAGCGTTATGGTGAGTTTCTGCGTGCCAACCTTCTCGGCATCGAAACCGCTGATCATATCGGCCTTCAAATCAACATCCTGGGTTGAGCCATCGCTGTAGGTAACGGTGAGTTTGCCGCCTGCAATGTCCAACTGCTCGCCCTGCTTGTAGGTAATCTTGGCAGGAGCAGTCAAAACAACTGATTTTGCAGCAATCTCGATAACCTCAGGTGCTTTCACCTCAACCTCAAATGTTGTGGTATAAACCACATCGTTTACAGTAAACTCAACGGTAACTATTTGAACACCAACGCTGTCGGGGTTGAAGCCCTTCACCATTTCAGGAGTGATGACAACCTCGGCCGTTGTGCTGTCGCTGGTGGCGATGATGATTTTGCCGCCATCGAGTTTCAGGCTGTCGCCGACGGTGTACTCAATCTGGCTGATAACAACCTCAGTGTCAATCTTCGGAACAACAAGTTGCGGAACCTCAACCTTGGTGCGGCTCAACTCTTTTTTGCAGACAGAGCAGTAAACAACCGAGTCGTAAGAGCCTGCGGCTGTGTATGTTGCAGCCACAACGTTCTCAATGGCAACGCTGTCGGCCTTGTGGCCAGCGGCATCAATCTTAACCGTCTTGCGGCTCAACTCCTCTTTGCAAACGGTGCAGTAAACCACCGAATCAACCGAGCCGGCCTCGGTGCAGGTTGGTGCTTTGTAGTTCTCGGCAACGGCCTCGCCTGCAGTGTGAGGAATGGTAGTAATCTCAACCGTCTTGCGGCTCAACTCCTCTTTGCAAACGGTGCAGTAAACCACCGAATCAACCGAGCCGGCAACGGTGCAGGTTGGTGCCTTGTAGTTCTCGGCAACTGCCTCGCCAGCGGTGTGCGGAATAATTTTAATCTCAACCGTCTTGCGGCTCAACTCCTCTTTGCAAACGGTGCAATAAACCACCGAGTCAACCGAGCCGGCAACGGTGCAGGTTGGTGCCTTGTAGTTTTCGGCAACTGCCTCGGCGTGAACGTGGTCGCTTACCGTGATTGTCACCTCAATGTTCTCAACAACCTTGTAGTTGTCGGTGTCCTCGGGTGTGAAGACAACCATGCGCTTGTTCGCGCCAGAGGCAAGTTCGGCGCTGCCAGCAGCAAATGCAAATCCGCTGCCCAACTGAATATCAGCAAGTTTGGCGCCACAAGGCTGCTCGGCAATGGTTGGTGCTGTATAGGAAGGAACGGCTTTGTTTATCTTCAAAGAGCCTTCAACAAAACTTACGGCATAATTGCCTTGCTCCTCATCGCCTGCGGGCGTAATGGCATACACACCAGCATTGTTGCCCTCGGCGCGGCTGATGGTGTAGGTGATAAGGCTCTCGCTCTCGTTATTTACAAGTCCTGCAATGGTGGCCGTAAGCGTTGGCTCCGAGTCGCCGAATGTAATCTCTTTGTTGTCGGCTGTTACAGTCACTGCGGCAGGATTGATGGTGAACGACTTCTCGGCCGAGCCGCTGTAATTGCCTTTGAATGTGATGGCTATCTTTGCCTGGCCGGCATTGGTGTTATCCGAATACTCAAACGTGTAATCCTTGTCTTCTTCGAGAGTTATGTCTCCGTCTTTCACGGTGAAGGCCGGCTCAATTGCCTCGCCGGTGTAGGTTTGTGCGGCAATCTCAGAAATGGTGATTTCCTCAGCAGTGAGTGCTTTGGCGTTTATTGTCAGTTTTGCCGCCTCAAAACTTACGGCATAATTGCCCTGAACCTCCGCGCCTGCGGGTGTGATGGCATATTCGCCAACATCCTCGCCCTCGACGCGGCCGATGGTGTAGGTGATAAGGCTTTCGCTCTCGTTATTTACAAGTCCTGTGATGGTGGCTGTCAGCGTTGGCTCCGAGTCGCCGAATGTAATCTCTTTGTTGTCGGCTGTTACAGTCACTTCAGCAGGGTTGATTGTAAATGTCTTCTCTACTGATTTGTAATAGCGTTTCATGCCAGTGATGGTAACGGTGTAATTGCCAGCATTTGCGCAGCCGCCTTCGGGAAGTGCTACGGTGTAATCGATGCCTTCCACAAGAGTTTCTTCACCATCTTTCACCTCAATTACGGGTGTTAAGTCGTTGCCAGTATAGGTTTGCGAGGCGATGTTGATTGTAATATCTTCGTCATTAATACTTTTAACATCAGCCACAAAGGTTATATTATTTGAGAACCAGATATCCCTGCCTTCGTCATCGCCAACATAAGACGTATGGTAGAACATCCAGGATTCAAGATATTCCGCAGGTACATGATAGGTTATTTTTCCATCCCTGGGTAAGTTATAAATACGGTCAAGCGCTTCTGGGTTGGCAGAACAATAGACTTCTTTTATGCTGCCACCACTGCCATTACTACTGAATACCTGTTGACCAATGCTTGTAACACTTTCGGGGATGGTTACAGTAGTAAGCGAGGTGCAGCCATAAAACGCCCAGTTACATAATGTTGTGACACCATGTGGTATAGTTACCGATTTCATGCCAGTTAAATAAGCAAATTCATACTCTCCAATAGTTGTAACACCTTCGGGAATGGTTATCGATTCAATTTTAGAACAATATGAGAAAGGATTATTTCCAATGGTTGTAACACTTAGAGGTATGTTTATAGATTCGAGGTTAGAACAATAACCGAATGCCCACTTGCCGATGGTTTCAACTCCCTCGGGAATGGTTACCGAAGCAAGTGAGTTGCAATATTCGAACGCATACTCACCGATTGTCTCAACACTTTCGGGTATGGTTACCGAAACAAGTGATTCGCAATGATAGAACGCGTAAGCATCGATTGTTTTAACACTTTCGGGTATGGTTACCGAAACAAGTGATTTGCAATATGCGAGAGCATAATCACCAATTGTCTCAACGCTGCTTGGGATGTTAACCGAAGCAAGCGATTCGCAATAATTGAACGCGTAAGCATCGATTGTTTTAACACTTTCGGGTATGGTTACCGAAGTAAGCGAGTTGCAGTATTCGAACGCACCCTCACCGATGACTGTAACGCCTTCGGGTATGGTTACCGAAGTAAGCGAGTTGCAGTCGCTGAACGCCCACTCGCCGATGACTATAACGCTTTCGGGGATGGTAATCTCACTGTCGCTGCCTATATACGTCAAAAGAACTGTCTGGTTGGTGTTGGGTTCATATACAAAACCATCCTCATCAATTTCGCCATTGACTGCCACTGCTCCCCAGTTATTTTCATCAGTACAAGAACTGTTGTTGATAACGTATTTTACTCCAGAGAATGCCCACTCGCCGATGGATTCAACAGATGATGGAACAGTAATCAATTTCAAGTTATAGCAGTCACAGAACGCATAATCTCCAATAGTTTCAACGCCATTAGGGATGGTTACTGAAGTAATTGATTGGTCATCGGCGAACGCGCCCTCACCAATGGTTTTAACGGTTTCAGGAATGGTAACATCGCCGCCTTCGCCTATATACGCCAGAAGAACAGTTTTGTCGGTGTTGAGTCCGTACATATATTCTCCGTCAATCTCGCCATTGGCAACCATCAACGCACCCCAATTATATTCATCGGTACAAGAACTGTTGTTGATAATGTATTTTACTCCACCGAATGCCCAATCACCAATGCTGGTAACAGATGATGGAACAGTAATCAATTTCAAGTTATAGCACTCACAGAACGCATAATCTCCAATAGTTTCAACGCCATCAGGTATGGTTACTGAAGTAAGTGATTCGCAGCCAGCGAACGCGCCCTCAGCAATGGTTTTAACGGTTTCAGGAATGGTAACAACGCCACCGTCACCAATATACGCCAAAAGAACTGTCTTGTTGGTGTTGGGAGCGTACAAAAAACCATCCTCGTCAATTTCGCCATTGACAACCATCTCTGCACCCCACGGTTGGCCTTCGGTACAAGAACTGCTGTTGATTACAAATTTTACTCCATCGAATGCCAACGGACCGATGGTTTCAACAGATGATGGAACGGTAATCGATTTCAAGTTATAACATCCAGCGAACGCGCCCTCACCAATGGTTTCAACTCCTTTAGGGATGGTTACTGAAGTAAGTGATTCGCAGCCAGCGAACGCACCCTCGTTAATATACCAAACAGTTTCAGGTATTTTCACTGAAGTAAGCGATTCGCATTCTGCAAACGCTCCAGGAGCGATGGCTGTATAGCCGTAGGGGATGGTAATGTCGCCACCTTCGCCGTGATATCCAGTTAGAATTCTATGGCCGCCGTTATCGAATTCATATTCAAACCCTCCGTCATTGCCATTGAGTAACTCCGCGCCCCATGGCTGTCCTTCGGTATAAGAACTCTCGTTTATTACGTTATTTACCATAGCAAATGCCCAATCCTCAATGTAGGTAACAGACGCAGTAGATGGAATGGTTACCGTTGGGGCAGGAAAATAGCACACATATTTCCCGATGATTTCAACATCGTCGGGAATGATAACATTGTCGGCATCGCCGACATAAGCCAAAAGTTTTTTCTTTTCGGAGTTGGCAGCATATATGAAATCTCCGTCTCTTATGCCATTGACAGCCGCCGCACCCCAGTTATCTTCATCTGTACAAGAACTGTTGTTGTTTACTATTAACACTCCATCGAATGCCCAATCACCAATGCTGGTAACAGAAGACGGAACGGTTACTGTTTCCAAGTTAACGCACATACCGAAAGCACCCTCACCAATGGTTTCAACTCCTTCGTTGATGGTTACCGATTCAAGATTTTCACAAAATTGGAACGCATAGTCACCAATGGTTTCAACGCTTCCTGGTATAGTTACTGAAGTAATTGATTGGTCAAAGGCGAACGCACCCTCACCAATGGTTTCAACGGTCTCGGGAATTTTCACTGATGTAAGCGATTCGCAATTTGCAAACGCTTCACGAGCGATGGCTGTAACACCGTAGGGGATGGTTATGTCGCCGCCTTCGCCATTGTATTTCGTAAGAATTATCTCGCCGTTTACATTATTGTAAGAAAATCCTCCATTTTCGCCATTGAGTGCCCACGCCCCCCATGGTTGGCCGTCGGTATAAGAATTGTTGTTGATTACGTTCGTCACTCCGGCAAATGCCCAATCCTCAATGCTGGTAACAGCCGCATCTTCTGGAATGATAACTGTTTCCACACCATGATTGAGAAACGCATATTCGCTAATGATTTTAACATTGTCGGGGATGGTTACCTCGCTGTTGTTGCCGATATATGCCAAAAGTTTTTTCTTTTCGGTGTTGGCTTCATACACAAAACCATCTTCATCAGTTATGGCATTGTTTGCCAGTGCCCCCCAATTATCTTCATCACTAATAAGACTTAAGTTGATTATGCTTTTTACTCCAAAGAAAGCATCCTCGCCAATGCTGGTAACGGAAGTGGGAATGGTTAACGATTCAAGGTTCTCACAACCCGCAAACGCATCATTACCAATGGTTGTAACGCCATTAGGAATGTTTACTGATGTAAGTGAATTGCAACCAAAAAAAACTCCATTACCGATGGTTGTAACGCTATTAGGAATGGTTACTGATGAGAGCGAAGTACAACCATAAAAAGTTGCATCACCAATATATTTAACGCTATTAGGAATGGTTACTGATGAGAGCGAAGTACAACCATAAAAAGTTGCATCACCAATATATTTAACGCTATTAGGAATGGTTACCGAAGTAAGTGATTCACATTCAGCAAACGCATCAGAACCAATAAAATCAACGCTCTCGGGGATTTTTACTGAAGTAATTGTTTCGCAGTGCTCGAACGCATCTTCGTCAATTCCCGTAACGCCGTAAGGGATGGTAATGTCGCCGCCTTCGCCATGATAGCCTGTGATATCTACACCTATCATATATACACCTGCCTCGTCGTAGTCACACCAGACTTCGCACTCAAATCCTCCTTCAAGTTCGCACTCAAATTCGGGTTCATCAGTGAACCAATCGAGTTTCACTGCGCCCCAGTCTTCTTCCTCTTCATCCTCACAAAAACTTGCGTTTATTACGTGCTTCACTCCAGCGAAAGCATTGTTGCCGATGTTGGTAACAGATGATGGAATGATAATTTCAAGGTTTACGCAACCCGCAAAAGCATATGGCCAAATTTTTTCAACGCTATTAGGAATGGCTACCGATGTAAGCGAGGTGCAACCAGCAAACGCACCCTCGTCGATGCCAACAACGTTGATTTCATTACCAAAAGGATTGATTTTTGACTTTATGGTAGCATTGGCAGGCAGACCATCGGTATAACCATAAACCATGGCTGCCTCCTCATCATAAGTAGGTCCGTATACCACACCGCCAATTACAACACAATCATAATATTCTATCATTTCTGGGGTCATGTAGCCGCTTGGGCCATCATAAACACCTGGGTCATCAATAGGGACAACTGGGCCATCAACAGGAATAACACCAATAATACCTTGGTCAATAACAATGTCACGTTGTGCAAAAGAAGGCACAGAAAAGAGCAGCAGTGCTGCAAGCATCAAGAATAAATTTTTGATTTTCATTGTGTTAAACAGATTTATTTAATTAAAAGATTTAACAATAAAAAAAGTGTAAATGTGGAATTTTCACGGGCCGCAAGGTAAGATTAATCTTTGAAAACCAACACCGAAGAGAATGGAAAAAAACTCTAACCAAATGAACCCGAATTTATCCTAAAAACGATTTTGGATTGTTTTGGTTAGAGCAACAAAAAAGGGGCGATGAAAATCGCCCCCTTTGGTTTTATCCGATTCAAACAGAATTAATCATTAATCATCACGCGTTTGGCGGTGGTGCCTGTTTTCACAATGTAGACGCCTGCGCGGTTGATGCGGATTTCGGTAGAGACGTCACAATGTGGCGTCTCTACAATCAGACGGCCCATGGCATCGTAAACGTAGATGTCGTTTTCGGCGTTCTCAACCACGATGGTGTTGCCGAAGGCGTAGATGTTGACGGCAGCAGCCTCGGCGTCGCTGATGGCGGTGTTGTCGTCGGCCTCAACGGTAACATCGAAGGTGGCGGTGAGGGTTACCTTGTCGATCTTGAGCGTTATGGTAAGTTTCTGCGTGCCAACCTTTTCGGCATCGAAACCGCTGATCATATCGGCCTTCAAATCAACATCCTGGGTAGTGCCGTCGCTGTAGGTGACGATGAGTTTGCCGCCTGCAATGTCCAACTGCTCGCCCTTCTTGTAGGTAACCTTGGCGGGTGCGCTCAATGCCACTGACTTGGCCACAACCTCTATAACCTCAGCCTCTTTCACCTCAACATCGAATGTTGTTGTGTAAGGCACGCCGTCAATCTCGAACGAAACCGTAACGGTCTGAACACCAACGCTGTCAGGGTTGAAGCCCTTCACCATTTCAGGAGTGATGACAACCTCAGCCGTTGTGCTGTCGCTGGTGGCGATGACGATTTTGCCGCCATCGAGTTTCAGGCTGTCGCCGACAGTGTAGTTGATTTGGCTGATAACAACCTCAGCGTCAATTGGTTTGGCAATATCTTTCACCTCAACATCGAATGTTGTTGTGTAAGTCACGCCGTCAATCTCAAAGGCAACCGTAACGGTCTGAACGCCAACACTATCGGGGTTGAAGCCGCTAACCATTTCAGGAGTGATGACAACCTCAGCCGTTGTGCTGTCGCTGGTGGCGATGATGATTTTGCCGCCATCGAGTTTCAGGCTGTCGCCGACGGTGTACTCAATCTGGCTGATAACAACCTCAGTGTCAATCTTCGGAACAACAAGTTGCGGAACCACAACCTTGGTGCGGCTCAACTCAACCTTGCAAACCGAGCAGTAAACCACTGAATCGTAAGAGCCTGCGGCCTTGTATGTTGCAGCCACAACATTCTCAATGACAATGCTGTCGGCCTTATGACCTTTGGCAGGAATAACCTCTTGTGCCTTTATAATTGTATTGCAAACCGAGCAGTGAGAGCCTTCTGTCAAGCCTGATTCTGTGCAAGTTGCTGCAACGGCTACGTCAACTACCTCAGTGTGAGCAATAACAGGTAACTCAACTGTCTTGCGGCTGATTTCTGCTTTGCAAACAGTGCAATAAACTACTGAATCAACTGAGCCTGCAGCGGTGCAAGTTGCGGCCTTCAAGTTCTCGGCAACTGCAGCACCTGCAGTGTGGGATGCAACAGGAATCTCAACAGTCTTGCGGCTCAATTCTGCCTTGCAGACGGTGCAATAAACAACTGAGTCAACTGAGCCAGCAGCGGTGCAGGTTGCGGCTTTCAGGTTCTCGGCAACGGCTGCGCCTGCAGCGTGACCTGCGGCAGTAGTAGTTGTTTGTGCAACAAGCACTTCGTGGCAAACATCGCAATGCGAGCCTTCAGTAAGGCCAGTGGCGGTGCAGGTGGCGGCAACTGCGGGATCAACCACAATATGGTGGCCAGCAGGAATGACAACCTTGGTGCGACTCAACTCAATCTGGCAAACCGAGCAATAAACCACTGAATCGCGCGAGCCAGCCTCGGTGCAGGTGGCTGCCACAACATTCTCGAACACTACGCTGTCGGCTTTGTGGCCTGTGGCGGCAACGGTATCAGAATACTCAATGTGCTGGCAGCGCGAGCAAAGGTGCTCGGTGTAGCCCTCGGCGGTGCAGGTTGGTGCAACAACGGTGTTCACAAAATCGTGACCTAAAGCAGGAATGCTGTCGCCCATTTGGTAAATCTGGCCGCAGAGTTTGCAACTTGTGTTGCCAGTGTAGCCCTTGTGGGTGCAAGTCGCGTCGAGAGTGTAGAGCAGTTCGTTACCCTCGTTGTGCGGGCATTCGGTGCGGGTGATGGTAACTTCCACGCTCTCAGTTACATAGTTGCCCTTGTCGGCACCAGTGTAGTTGGCGGTGGCGGTGTTTGCGCCCATCTCAAGAGCCTTGTTTCCGCTCCATGCCCAATCGGCAGGCAGAGCCACAAGTTGAGTGTTGATGTAGCGTGTCTCCATAGTTGCCTCTGGCTTGTTTGGTGCATCGGCAGCCCTGTTGATGGTGAGAGCACCATCGACAATGTTGAATGTCACATCGGCAAAGTTCTTATTGGTGTTGCTGAAATCAGCAGCCGACAGTTGCATCTGGTAAACGCCAGCGTTGATGCCACTTGCTGTGGCAGTGCCGCTGAACGCGATATCGTCTTCGCTGTAAACGCCTGTGGCATCGCTGATGGCTACAGAGTAACCGCTAACGCTCTGCTCCTCACCATTATAAGTGAGTGTGCTGCTGTTCTCGGTTACGGTGACAACAACCTCAGTGTTAGGAGTGATGATGAGTTTGCCATCGGTAACATCGAAGCGGACATTGGTGAAGTTCGTGCTGGTGTTGCTGAACATTTCAGCATTCCAGCCGAAAGCGTACTCTGCAGCATTGGTGCCGCTGACGCTTGCCGCGTTGCCCGACGCCGAAACCCAACTGATATTGTAAAGCGCGTTGTTGGCCTCGATGGTGAGTGCATCTTCAGAGTTGTATGTCTGCGCCGCGCCGCTGAATGCCACGCTCTTATCGGCAAGTGTTACGGTCACAACCACCTCATCTTCAATAGGATTGATGGTAAACTGGCTGCTGACAACATTCTCAGCATCGTTGTTGTTGGTGAGGCTGATGGTTGCCTGGCCAGCGTTGATGTTGTTGGCGTACGACACTGTGTAAGCATCGCCATAGGTGAACACTTTTCCGCAGATTGTGCGGCAGACAGTGAACTCAATGTCATCGTAGGCCGAACCTTTGTAGACATAGTTTGCATTGCTCAGCACTAAATCGGCTGTTGCGATTTGGCCGCCATAGATGAAGTTGCCTTCGCCAGCCAAATCGTTGCCTGCCAGTGTGCCGTTGAGAACAATTGTGCCATTGTTGGTGATGGCGCCATCACCTCTTGTGGTGAGCGATGCGCCAGCAGGAATATTCAGAGTTTTGCCATTGGCAACCTCATAATCTGTTGCCACAACCACGTCGCCTGTAACGGTGACGCCGCCGCCCTCCTCGGCAATGTAGCCCGTAACACTGTTGTGCTCTGCGTTGAGCACTGGAGCCTCATCGGCAAACAGAGTCTGATGCCATACGCTGCCGCCGAACTCGCTGCCATTGAGCAAGTAGGCTATTCGGCCGCTTGCAAACTCGCTGGCTGTGGCCGCAGTTGTCTGGCCCTCGGCATCGGCTGCTGGCTCTTCTCCTTCATCAACTCCAACGCCGTTTTGCACTACCACATTCTCGCCCTCGCCAACGGTTGCACAACCAGCAAGATAGAAGTTGTTGGTTAGTGTGGATTCATATATATATCCGCAAATGCCACCTGCATCTGCTTCACCACAAGTAACCGCTCCTGTGTTGTAGCAATTGGTTATTTCGCTGCCAGCAAGTTCTCCGCAAATGCCACCCGCGTATGATTCACCACAAGTAACCGCTCCTGTGTTGTAGCAGTTGGTTATTGTGATTCCTTCTTCAATCGCTCCGCAAATGCCACCTGCATCATACATTTCGCTGCTAACCGCTCCTGTGTTGTGGCAATTGGTTATTGTGCAATTATTATAAGCATAACCGCAAATGCCACCCGCGTATGATTCTCCACAAGTAACCGTTGCTGTGTTGTAGCAGTTGGTTATTTCGCTGCCAACAAGGTCCCCGCAAATGCCACCTGCATCATGCATTTCGCTGCTAACCGCTCCTGTGTTATAGCAATTGGTTATTGTGCTATTGCTTCTGGCAGAACCGCAAATGCCGCCAATTCCTGCCCCACCACTAATGTATGAATCAACAATACCCACATTTTTAATTGTTGCTTCGGTTGCAATTCCAAACAAGCCCACATTGTATTCATAACCAACCGAATACAAGCCGCTCACTGTATGTCCGTTGCCATCGAAAGTGCCTGAGAAGCAATACTCATTTCCTTCCTCGTCAACATAACCTATCGGAGTCCAGGTTCTGAAGTTGCTGCCGTCGCCGTTGAGCGAGCCGTCGGCTGCAAGCACATTGCTGTTTACAACAATGTCGGCAGTGAGCACTGCGCTGGCTTCAGCATTGCCTTTGTTCACCCACGAGGCGAACCAATAGAGATTTGCCGCGCTGGCAATCTGATATACGCCGTCAACGAGTTCGGGCTGAGTATATTCGCCGCAAACGGTGCACTGGCCGAAGTTGTCGAACTGGTGCTCGGTGCAGAGATTAATAACGTAGGTTGCCGTACCTCTGACGGTGTAGTTGCCGCCATCGATGTCTTCGATTTCGACAGTATAATCACCAACGCTCACAGCATCGTCAGGCATCGTCACCGTGTATTCCGATGCTGGAATAACGGTTGAGCCGTCTTTCACCGATGTAACAGTCGGAGATTTTGCCGTGCCGTCGTAGATGAACGTAGTCTGGCTCAATATGATTGTCGGGTTAGAAACGGTCTTCGGATTGATGGTGAAGGTTGTCTCGCCGCTGACGGTGTAGTTGCCGTTGGCCTTGTCGGTGATGGTCAGGTTAGCCGTTCCAGCATTGGTGTTGTTGCTGTAACTAACGGTGTATTCCGATGTTGGAATAACGGTTGAGCCGTCCTTTACAGTGATGGTCGGAGTCAGAGCCGAACCAGTGTAGGTAATCTCCGCATCGCTAAATTCGATAGTCGGGCTTGAAACCTCCTTCGGGCTGATGGTGAACGTTGCCGAGCCGCTGACAGTGTAGTTGCCGTTGGCCTTGTCGGCGATGGTTACGGTTGCCGTTCCAGCATTGGTGTTGTTGCTGTAACTAACGGTGTATTCGTCTGATGCAATGGTTGTTGAACCATCTTTCACCGATGAAACCGTCGGAGTTTTTGCCGAGCCGTCGTAGGTGTACGAAGTCTGGCTCAACGCGATGGTCGGATTCGTAACCACCTTCGGGCTGATGGTGAACGTTGCCGAGCCGCTGACAGTGTAATTGCCGTTGGCCTTGTCGGCGATGGTTACGGTTGCCGTTCCAGCATTGGTGTTGTTGCTGTAACTAACGGTGTATTCGCCTGATGCAATGGTTGTTGAACCATCTTTCACAGTCACAGTTGGTGTCTGAGCCGAGCCATTGTAGGTGTACGAAGTCTGGCTCAACTCGATTGTCGGGTTCGTAACCTCCTTCGGATTGATTGTGAAGGTTGCCGAGCAGTTGCTGACGGTGTAGTTGCCGTTAACATTGCTGATGTTAATGGTTTTCTGGCCAGCGTTGGTAACATCGGTCGGGTAACTAACAGTGTATTCCGATGTTGGAATGGTTGTTTCTCCGTCTTTTACAGTCACGGTCGGTGTCTGAGCCGAGCCATTGTAGGTGTACGAAGTCTGGCTCAACGCGATTGTCGGGCTTGAAACCACCTTCGGATTGATTGTGAAGGTTGCCGAGCCGCTGACGGTGTAGTTGCCGTCGGCCTTGTCGGTGATAGTTACCGTTGCCGTCGTGCCAGCATTGGTGTTGTTGCTGTAACTAACGGTGTATTCGCTCGGATCAATGATTGTCTCTCCGTTTTTAACAGTCACGGTCGGTTCAATTGCTGAGCCGTTGTAGGTGAACGATGTTGCGCTCAGCGCGATTGTCGGATTTGTAACCTCCTTCGGGTTGATTGTGAAGGTTGCCGAGCCGCTGACGTTGTAGTTGCCGCTAACATTGCTGATGGTAACGGTCTTCTGGCCAGCGTTGGTAACGTCGCCACTCATTGTTACTGTGTATTCTGAAGGGTCAATTGTTGTATTGCCGTCTTTCACTGTCACGGTTGGCGTTTGAGCCTGACCGTTGTAGGTGAATGTGTTGGCACTCAACACTATGGTTGGTTCTGAAACCATCCGAGACACAATAGAGAACTCTGTGGTAACATTCTCGGGCAGCGCATAGTTGCTGTTGCTCAGTGCGGTGGCTGTGGCTATGTATGGGCCGCCAACGGCCGTTTGCGCACCATCAACGGTTACTTCGCACACATCGTTGCCAAGCAGATTGCCAACCGTGGCTGACGGGGCTTGTGCCGCGCCACTGTAGGGTAATTCGGCCTCACTCCAATTGAGTGTTACTTCCAACGGTTTGATTGTGAATGTTCTCTCCACGTCATAATCGAAAATCACAGTTGCCGTACCAGCATTGGTGTTGTTCTCATATCCAGTTGCCGTTGGTTCATTGCCGCTAAATGTGAACGCTTTTCCGCACATTATGCGTGGGCTTACAGAAGCGGTAAGTCCGTTTCCTATCTCGTAAGCCGAGCCTTTATAAGTATAGGTTGAAGGTGTGAGTGCTATATCATCGCTATTGAACTGTTCGTATTTAAAAATACCATTGCCGTTGAGGTCGTTGCCTTCCAATGTGCCGTCGCACACAAGCGTGCCGTTGTTGGTAATTATGGCTGAGCCTGTTGTTGTGAGCGATCCATTTGATGGAATATAAAGCGTTTTGCCTGCCTCAACTTCATAATTGCTAGACAAATACATATTGCCAACCACTTCGTAATTATTGCCGCTACCTCTGATATAGCCCATTACGAGATTTTTGTCTATATCAAGCGTTGGCCGTGCATCTTCCATAAGGTTCTGCCGCCATACGATAAATTCGTTTTCATCGGCGTTTGTGTTTAGTTCATAGCCTACCTTTCCGCTTGCAAATTCATCGGCAGTTCTTCCACATCCGTCATTATTATTGTATGGAGGTGCGCCTGGGCTGGAATAGCCTTTACCGTACTGTACAGACTCTTGCTGACTACTTTTTGCACTACCCGCTAAATAATAACAGTTTCCTATATCACCATAACCACAAATAGCACCAATCTCATACCAACCATAAACCTTGCCACAGTTGTATGAGTGGTAAACAAAGCCATAACCACTAATACCTCCTGTCGCAATACGTCCATAAACATTACCAGTGTTGTAGCAACTGAGTATATAGTATCCACTGCCGCAAATACCACCAACATGGGTTCGGTCGCTAGTTGTACAACGGCCTGTAACAGCTCCAGCATTGTAACAATTATAAACACAATAACCATTATAGCCGCAAATTCCTCCAACATATCGATAGCCATTAAAATAAGAATCAACCAGACCCACATTTTTAATAGTTGCATAAGCATACCCGAACAAGCCTACATAACTTCCTCCATTGGGGTAGATTCCGTTAGTTGTATTATTATAATACAATCCGCTGATTGTGTGTCCTTGCCCGTCGAACGTGCCATAGTACTGATTGCTCATTGTTCCAATAGGTGTCCAAGCCTTAAAGTTACTGCCATTACCATTGAGTGTACCATCCGAATTCAAAACATTGGTGTTGACAACAATATCGGCTGTTAGCACGGCGTCGACGTCGGTGGTGCCGCTGTTAACCAATTGAGCAAACAGGTATAGTTGCTTTTGGTGGCCAATCTGATAAACACCGTCAATTTGGGTGAGTGTTAATTCGTCACCGCAGACTGTGCACACGCCGTCATCGTTATACAAATGGTCTGAAATCTCGCTGTTGGCATAACGCGCGCAGTTTGTTGTGGCATTCCACACCACGCCGTGAGTTGCGTCCAAAACAGGCAGCGGGTCGGGGTTGGCATCGATATTCTGGTACCACGCAAGGGTGCCAGTGCTTGTGCTGCCGTTGAGTTTATAGGCCACCTCGCCGCTAGCAAACTGGGCTGTTGTGGCTGGGGCGGTCTTGCTCGTATTATCGGAGGCAGCGTAGCCTTTTGTTTGGTAACCCATACCGTTTTGCACCTTGCCATTTCCGTCGGTTGCGCAGCCTGTCAGATACCAGTTGTTGGTTTGCGAGCCGTCCGAAGGGTTCCCCCCCCAGTATCCGCAAATACCGCCAACATAATAGCCGGTTCCGCTAATCGTTCCTGTATTGTAGCAGTTTTCTATAACACCATTGCGTCCGCTAATGCCGCCTACACCATTGTAGAGGTTGCTGCTTCCTACGCCGCCAACGACTTTTCCTGTATTATAGCAGTTTTGTACGTATGCTTTTGCTACTTTGCTTCCACTTGAATAACAGTAGGCTTCTCCGCAGATACCGCCAACACAACCTTCTGTTCCGACAACTGTTCCTGCAAAATAGCAGTTCTTTATATAATGGGTGCGATTATCGGTACCCAATCTGCCAGCAATGCCGCCGACTTTACCTTTACCTTGAAAATAAGAATCGACAACACCCACATTACTGATGTTCGCTCTCATAGCATCACCAAATAACCCTATATAAGAATAACTGCTACTATAATAGTACAAACCGCTGATAATATGGCCATTGCCATCAAATTCAGTATAGGTATATTGATCTTTACAATAAATCGGTGTCCAAGCGCGGAAATTGCTGCCGTCGCCGTTGAGGTCGCCGTTGGCTTTGAGCACATTAGTGTTGACGGTAATGTCGTTCAACAAAACCGCGTTAACACCAGTGCCGCTCCTAATTAAAGCAGCATATTGGTAAAGATCATCGACAGTACTGATGATGCTCCAGCCCACAAAACGGGCAGGGAGGCCCAACTCTGCGGCGTGAGCGGCATCTTCCACCTTCTCCAGGCCTTGCACATAGCCGCACCTTGTGCATATATGATCATCGCCGAAGTTGTGCTCAAGCGTACTGCTATTGTTGTTGTAAGTTTTGCAGGGCGAAGAGTAGTACACAATGCCGTGAGTATTGTTCATAACTGGGCGCGGGTCGGCATTGTTGCCGCCGAGATTCTGATACCAAAGGAGATCACCTTCGCTTGAGTTATCGTTGAGCGCATAGCACAGATGACCGTTTGACACGGCATTGTCGTCCTGCACTCTTCTGCAATTGGTCATAGCACTGTTGCCGCCACTAATGACCACATTGTACGAAATATTAGAAGAATATACATAGACACAATTGGTAAGTGTACCATATTGTCCAGTGATGCCGCCAGTATAGTTACTACCGTCATGAGCCGAGCCTTTGTAGTAGCAGTTGGTTATGTTTGCATTAGCAATACCGCAGATACCTCCTACATGTTGTGTTCCATTTACGGCCCCCTCAAAAAAACAATTGGTTATGATTGTGGGTTGCCAATAACCTTCATCTCCACTGCTATAGCAATAACCGCAGATACCACCTACTCTGGAATAACCATAAGCCCGTGAATTAATAATGCCCAAATTCTTGATAGTCGCACCATTCGCACATCCGAAGAAACCTACATTCATTGATCCGCTATATGACCATACTTCCGAACCATTAGACCTCGTTATCGTTAAGAGGAACGGTGTGGCTTCGGAGGAATATTGATTGATATTTAATCCGCTGATAGTATGGCCGTTGCCGTCGAAAGTACCCATAAAAGGTCTAAACCCTATACTTCCGTTATTGTTCATTTTACAGCCTATTGGATACCACTTATATCCATTGCTAATATCCCCTTCGTTCACTACAATGTCGGTAGTCAAAACACCCCTGATATACATGTTTTTCTGTGCATATTCGGCAAACCCATAAAGTTCTGCAGCAGAGGTAATGGCATAATAGCCAATATAGTCCTCCGTTAAGTGATAAGAACTGTAGTTGCTCTCAGTAATAGCACTGGGTTTTTTGGGCGTTCCGTTATACGCCGCCATTGTGACCGCTGTGCTTGCTATCAGCACCGCCGTTGCCAGTAAAAATTGTTTAATCTTTCTCATAATCTGTGATTTTTAATTAGTTAGAAATTTATTTAATTGGTATTGTTTTAGTTACGAACCGATTCCGTACAGCACGCAGCAGATGAGAACCAGGATGAAAAGAGTGCAGATTAGTATGCTGGCAAATTTTCTCATGGCTCTAGCGGTTAAGGTTAAAACTGCTGCTGGCAAACTGCTCTTTGTGAGAGGCGCACTTGGCCGTCCGGGAGTTGATGGCCGCAAACAGAATCACGATGGTTGCAATAATCATGGTATCAGTCGTTTAAAGGTTAGTTTCTGACAACAATGTAGGTTGTGAGTTTCAGATTGGCCAGTTTGCAACTTGCCAGTTTCACCTTGCCTTTTGCGGCGCTGTTTCTTGTCTTTTGCTTTTCCATTGCGTTAAGTTTTTTGTGGTTCCGAAATCGCTAAACTTTATTCAAAAACTTGTGTATGAAATTTTATTCCCTTATAAAACTTTTCAAAAGACAATTTTTTTAATCAAAAAAGCAATAGCGAGCTCACGAACGGCGGGTTTGACTTTAGGAACGGCGAAAATCGGGCAAAAATGGCCGATTATTGTTAAATAGAACCGACTATGCAGTTCGTAGTTGCGGTTATATTTATTCGTAATTTTAGTATAATTATACTTTTTCATGATAATCGGACAACAAATAAAAAAGCCGATTAACTTTGGTGCATAATACACAATCGATATGAAGAAACAGATATTATTCTTGCTGCCTTGCATTGCGCTGATGGCCTGCAATGGTGGCAGCGGCAAGTCGGGTGGCGCAGCACAAACGGCCGACGCCAGCAACGAGCCTGCAAAAGCGGTTTTCACCTACGTTGAGCCGCAGGAGGAAATTGCCAAGATTATTTGGAACAAATTGCTTGAAAGCGATGAGGGTGTCAAACAAATTGTGGATGAGGCCAAAAAGTGGCAGATGGATGCCAGTTTGGGAGAATATTTCAACGGCGCGTCGCAGAAGGAGCGTTATCCGCAGAAAACCCGAATGGTTTTCTACAATGTGATTGATGGCGCCGAAGGCACGTACGACGCACTTGCTTACTTCAAACTGCAATGCTATCAAACCAACGAAGGTAATTGGATAGCAGTCATTTACGAAGTGACTGAAAGTTCGATTAGTGATGGGCCACCCAGAATGGCCAATCTTTCTTCGTTAATCTATAAAGATGGCGATCTTTTCGATTATCCTGACGCTTGCCTTCCGCCAGTCCAGGTGCAGCCTCTGACAGCCTATAAAAACCGCGATTACAGTAGTTGTGCGGTGCTCTTCGACACCATTGGCTTCACAATGGTTAGCCGCGATTTCTGGCCGATGCGCTACAATTGGGACGGTGAGAAATTTGTGCAGGACGAGAATTCGGTGGTTCTTGCCAGCCTTATGAGCCAGTATGGCGGATTCTGTTCTTTCAGTGTCGGTAACGAACTCAAGGCGTCTGGTCTGGCCGACGATTGTAAATTGGAGAGTGGTACTTTTAAGCAGAGCGCGGTCAGCAACAATCTTGATGAAGGGGCAATAGCCTCAATGTTGGAAAACCGCGCAAACACCGTGCTCACGCAGAATGGCGAAAAAATGGCGGAATTTGAAACCATCGACGGAAAAATCTCTGCCATAAATATTTACTCTCCTAAAATTGGATTTGCCCAAAAGATTGGTTACAGCCACGATACCTATGGCAGCAGTTATGTGGAAATGGTCACTTCAAAGCCTCTTGCGGTGGGCTTCCCAATCAAAAACGCCTACGACAAGGAGGACTACGCTCCAGACTACACCAGCGAGAAAAAAGACGGCTACTACGTACTGACGCGCCGCACCCATCGCAACAAATATGAAAAGCGCGACATAATGATTTCGCTTTACGCGAAGGATGAGAACTCCAACATTGAGCGAATCCGCGTATTTGCCCAGCCGCTGCAAATAACCCTCGAATCGGAGATTGCCGACGACAACAGCATGCCCGACGAGGTTAAGTCTATCTGGCAGAAACTCAATACCGAATATGCAATCACCGACGCTTTCGGCGAGTTCCACAACTGCTTTATTAGCAAAAACGGATTCGATGCCCATTTCTTCGACAATGGCAAATTCACCCAGAGCGAAATCGACCACCCAATAGAGTGGGAACTCTCATGCTATATGTTCAAAACCAAATCGGGCGGATATAAAATTTACACGCAGAAAGATGTGGAAAACGATTATTGGATTGCCGACAACGAAAAAGCCAATCTGCGCCGAGAGTTCGACGAGTACATCTATGAGAACGGCAAACTCACAAAGGTGGCCGTTGAGATTCCGCAGTCCGCAGCCGCCGACTACATGGCATCGGCTTACGACAACACGCTTGTTCCGCCAGGCGCCGAGGTGACCTCCGACGCCAAAACGCTGACATCGTCCATTCCCCATCCCGATTATGCAACGGGCAGCAGTATCTATCTGACTAACACGGGTTTCGAACTTCGCGCAGCGTCGCCTAAAAACGAGCCCTACTGCACCGAGGAAGGTGATCCTAGCGTAGAATGCTGGATATACAATTTCACGGCCCATTATGATTGGGATGACGAGGGAGCTTTCCGCCTTATGAAAGATTATTGACGGGCCGATTCATGGCGGAACAGTGGAGCACATACGCCGACTGGAATCCGTGGCACGGCTGCACAAAAATCAGCGAGGGGTGCCGCTATTGCTATGTCTATAGGCAGGATGAGATGTACGGAAGCGCCGTTGGCAGCAATGTTGTGCGCAAGACGGCCAATTTTGCCCTGCCCACGAAGCGCAAGCGCGACCGCAGTTACAAGATTGAGCCAGGCAAACTGGTCATGACGTGCTTCACCTCCGATTTTCTGCTGCGCGATGCCGACCAGTGGCGCCCCGAGTGCTGGCGGATGATGCGCCTCCGCAGCGACCTGATGTTCTATTTCTTCACCAAACGCATCGACCGCTTCATGGAGTGCCTGCCCGACGATTGGGGCAGTGGCTACCCAAATGTGATTGTCGGCTGCACCATCGAGAATCAGCAGATGGCCGATTACAGGATGCCGTTTTTCAAGGCCGCGCCCATCTGTCACAAAACGCTAACCGTGGCGCCGCTCATTGGCCCCATCGACTTGTCGGCCTACCTCGACAGCAGCATCGAGGAGGTGTCGGTGGGAGGAGAGTCGGGTGTCGATGCGCGCGTGTGCGACTACCGTTGGGTGCTCGACCTTCGGCGGCAGTGTGTCGAGGCCGATGTGCCGTTTCGCTTTCACCAGACGGGTGCCAAACTGCTGAAAGACGGCCGTTTGTACCGCATCCGCCGACCGTTTCAAATCACACAAGCCTACAAGGCTGGCATCGACTACCGCATCAACCATTTCTATGTGCCTGAAAAAGAGGAAGAAAAATGGGGCTCGGAGGGGTGAGAAGGTTGAGAAGGTTTAGAGGTTAAGAAGACTAACACCTAATACCCAACACCCAATACCCAAAACCTAACACCCAACACCAACCTCAATCCAACTCGCTGATTTTCTTCCTAATCCGTTCGCGCTCCGACTGCTTTGGAATCGATTTTTGCAGTGCCTTTTCCCAATATTGTCGGGCTGTGGCCGCGTCGGATTGCGAATGGTAGTAGTCGCCCAGAATCTCGTGAGTGGCGAATAATTCGGGATTAAGTTGCTCAAATTCATGGAGTTTGGCGTTGCCGATGGTCTGCGCTTGCGCGATGGCTGCGCGGAACTCATGAGTGAGCCGTTTGATGCGGAAAATGTCGTCAATCGGCACGGTTGTGTCGGCAGGTATAGATAGTTGTGAATCAGTGATTTCGCTTGCGAAACTGGTTTGCCCGCTGAAGATTTTTGCCAAATCGTACGCAACATACTGCCCCGCTTGCCATGGTGATGTTGAAACCCACATTATCAGTCGGTTAGCATCGAAAACCACCGAATGATGGCCGATAAATTGGTTCAGAGCGGCCTCGTTTGTCCATCCGATAACGCTGTCGTTCAGCCCTTTATGGTCGCGTAAGATTGAAACGGCATCAGCCGCGTCAATCGGGAATTTGCGGTGCAGAAGTTGGCTGATGCGCTTCAGGCGGTAGGGGCTGTCTGATGTGGCAATGTTCTCAACGTTGCGCGGGTCGTCGGCGAAAGCGTCTGACTGATAATGATTTGTACTGATGATGAACGACGAGTCGGTGGTGAAAAGCGCGGTTTTTTCGGGCGACTTTTCAATCACAGCGGCACAGCCGTCGGCAGCCGAGCCAATCAGTATCGACTCCGAAACAAATGTCTTGTGGCGGTTGGAGATGGCAAAGGCCTCGTCGATGGTTGAGGCGTATTGCAGAATCTCGCGGGTGAGAATGGAGATTGGCGTTGCCGACGATGTTGGCATGTCCGACTTTGCGGCGTTGATGGTGACGGTGAGCCCCGTCTCGTTCATGCCCGACATCACGCCAATCATGCCTGGCCAACTGATTGACGCAAAGCGATATCCGTTGTCGGGCGTGCAGAACACAACCACGCGGTTGCGGGCAAAATCGTCGCCAATGTAGAAATCGAAATTGCGCCCCACAATGAGGCCGCCCGAGGTGCTGCACGTGTCCCACGCGGCAAACGAACTGCACCCCACAAGCATGTAATCCTGCATGGCGTGGCCGATGTCGTGTGCCGAATGGTAGTTCATCTGCCGCTCGTATGGTTCGCAAACAAAGTTGAAATCGTCTGAACATGAGAGCGATACGCCGTAAATCTCTTCGCGGAACTCCTCGCCGATGTATTTGCCTAGCGAGTGGTTGAACATGAGCGTCAGATAGCGCAGGAATTTCAGGTACGATTCTGACGGCACAAACGTCCGAATCTGGTCGACAAAAATCTGTTCTTGCTCATACAGAAGGTCTTGCGCCAATTTGCCGTAAGCCTCGCCGCGCTCAAACGGGCTTCCGCCGATTTTCATCTCCCAAAGACCGCTGCTGCCAAGTCGCAGAGTGTCAGTGCCATAAGCGCGCAGGCTGTCGCCGATTTTTTCGATTTGCTTGTCAACAGGCTCAAAACCAACAGGTTTTTTGAAGTCGGCCGTCAGGTAGAGATAGACGAAGGCGATGAACGGAATGAGCGCGACCGCCAGAATCAGGCAGCCGATGATAAGGCCAATCTTACCAAACCGTTTCAGTATTTTGCTCATTTTCAAATAAATTCAATTCTTCAACCATTCGGTTATTCAATCCTTCAATCCATTAGTTATTCAGTCCATCAATTATGCGTTCCCCACTTTTTTCGCCAAATATTCCTGACCCAAAAATTCGGAGCAAGTGATTATGGCCGTGAGAGTTACGCCCAATGCGCCGTGCACGTTCAGGTTCTGGCCAGTAAGGTAGAGATTGCCCAGTTTGGTGCGTGTTGAGACAAAGCCCACCTGCGGGCACTTGTAGTCTTTGATGATGCCGTAGGCCGAACCTTCGGGCGTGGCCGTGTAGTCGCGGTAACTCAGCGGCGATGTGGTGTAAACCGATTCGATATATGGCTCAAAATCAATGCCGTGCTGACGGATGAAGTCGAGCACCTGCCGCGTTTTTGCTTCCTTGAACAGGCGGTAGCGCTCACCGCGGTGCTCGGGCTTGCTGTCGGCCCATTCGGCCACTTCTTCAAAATACATTGGCGTCAGGATGGTCACCACCTCGGCCCACTCGCTGTCAACGGTGTGTGCCTGCATCGAAATCATGCAGTTGGTGGTGTGGCCAGGATAGTTTTGGCGGTCGTACCAGACGCTGTTGTTGCCGTGCAGATAGATGTTGAAATTGTTGTATTTCAGCGTTTTCGGCTTCACAACCAAATAGATTGAGAAGATGCCGTAAGTGTTTGGCAATGAATTGATTCGCGTGATGTAGGCATTTTTGATGGCGCGGCTCTTGTCGAGCAGTTCCAGCGTGCGTTGCGGGTGCACGTTCGAGATTATCCGCTTTGCGTCAATTCGCTCTGTGCCGTTCACAATCACTGCTTTGGCGCCCGTGTCGTCGGCCACAATGCGCGTCACTTCGGCGTTGTTGAGCACCGTTCCACCGTTGGCGCGAATCACCTTAATCAACTCGTGGCTCACCTGAATGGTGCCGTCAACAAAGCGGTAGGCACTCTCGATGTACGAGTTGTTAATCATTGCGTGACCGTAAAACGTTGACATATTGCGGATTCCGCCGTAGAGCAGCGCCGAGCCAGCCAGCACTTCTCGCAAGTCGGGGTTGCCGATGGTCTCTTCGATGAGCCGCGCCGCCGATGTGCAGAAATAGCGCATTCCTTCGGTGGCAATCACACCCTGGCGCAGATTCTCAACGCTGATGAGGTCGCCCACTTCCTTGAGTTGGTTCACATAGCGCTTCAGGTTTTCGCGCTCGGCGGGAAACTGTCGCGCCAGCGTGTCAACAAACTGCTCGTGGCCCATTGCATAATTGTAAACCTTGCCGTGATAGTGAATCTGGTCGAAGGCCTCGACGTCGAGTTTGCGCAGCCGCAGTTTGTCCATTATGCCCAAATACTTGAAATACTGGTTCATAATCTGGCCGTCGTCGAGGCTGCCCACATAGTGGATGCCTGTGTCGAGCAGGTGGTTGCCGCGCTGATATGTCTGGAAGCAGCCGCCGAAGTTGCTGTTCTTCTCGAGCACGCACACGTTGAAACCTTCCTTGCTCAGGATGGCGCCGCACTCAAGCCCGCCCAGTCCGCTGCCGATGATGATTATGTCGTATTCCATACTTCAGAATTTCGCGGCCAAAGATATAATATTAGCGGCGAAGATTTGTATCTTTGCATTTTATGCGTGAAAAATGGAGGAGAACAACACTCATAGCGAATTGGAAGGCGGCGGATTCACTGTCATAAAGCCGCAATCGAGCCTGCTCGACCTTAACTTGCGCGAACTTTGGCGCTATCGCGATTTGATTGTGATGTACGTCAAGCGCGATATTGTAACTTTCTATAAACAAACAATTTTGGGACCTCTGTGGTTCGTCATTCAGCCAGTGCTCACCACGGTGATGTTCATGTTCGTCTTCGGCAACTTGGCCGGAATCTCAACTGATGGCGTGCCGGGCGTGCTGTTCTACTTCAGCAGCATCATCCTTTGGAACTATTTTGCTGACTGTCTGAACCGTAACTCGCGCACTTTCACCGATAATCAGAACGTATTCGGCAAGGTTTATTTTCCGCGACTGGTGGTGCCAATCTCGGTCACCATCTCCAATCTTGTGCGGCTGGCCATTCAGTTTGCGCTATTTGTGGTCATCTACATATATTATTTTGCAACAGGTGCTGGCATTCAGCCAAATATCTACCTTCTTCTTCTTCCGCTTTTGATTCTGATGACAGCGGGCGTCAGTCTCGGATTTGGCATCATATTTTCTTCACTGACAACCAAATACCGCGATTTGACTTTTCTTCTGCAGTTCGGCGTCCAACTTTGGATGTACGCCACGCCAATCATCTATCCGCTCAACAGCATCCCTGCCGATAAGCAGTGGCTAATCCAGTTGAACCCAATGACATCGGTGATTGAGACGTTCAAATACAGTGTGCTCGGCACCGGCGTTTTCTCGTGGGGCTGGCTCGGTTACAGTTTCGCGTTGATGGCGGTTCTGATTCTTGTTGGAATTATGATTTTCAACAAGATAGAAAAAAGTTTCATGGACACGGTGTGAGTTGTCCCAGATTGGCTCTCTCAACGGTGCATAATCATCACCACACCCATACGGCTCTTGCCGCCGTAGGTTATCCGATAGTGGTACATTCCTGATTTCAAAAGACTTGCGTCGATAAGTAACTCGTTGTAGCCCGATGCGGCTGTGCCGTCGAATAGTGTGGCCGCCAACATTCCAACTTGGTTGAAAAGTTCGATTTTAACGTTGCCTTCCTGTGGTACAATGTAACTGATTTTCAGTTGGTTGTCGGCTGGATTCGGTTTCGCTGGCTCAATGCTGAACTCATCCGGAACCATTGCAATGCAGAACTGATTGTCGTCGGGATTCATGTCCTCATGAGCGGCTGGTTCGATGTTTACACAGATGTATTTCAGCGAGTTGGCTCCAGGCATTTCGATTTCGGCAGCGAATGTGAACCGAACAATTTTGCCCGATTGGATGGTGTCGGTGATGGTCTCGCGGAACGAGTGCCCCAAGTTGTCGGTGCAGGTGATGGTGGCGTTGGCAAGGTCGTATTGGCTGTTGTTGGCCACCACAGCCGAAATGCGCAAGTAGTTGCCTACAGGTTCGGCCTCGGCTTGCATAATCAGCAAATCGGTGTTCGGCACAAAGGCCACAATGGTGCGCAGTGTGGTGTCGGCACAACCAAATTGATTGGTGGCCACAAGGCGGATGGTGTGGCTGCCGCTGTCGGCGAAGGTGAGTTGCGGTTCTTCGGCATCTGAAGTCTCGCCATCGCTCAAAAGCCACAGGTAACTGTCGGCATCGGTTGTGTTGTTGATGACGCGCGGTTCAAACGGCACAGGTCCGCGTTCAGGCGCCACGCCAAATGCCGCTACAGGCGTTGGGCGGACAACCACGGTGGTGTCGGCCTTGCTCACGCAGCCCACGGTGTCGGTTGTCGCAACGGTCAGATGGTGTCGGCCAGCCGATTCAAACGTCAGCCAGGCAGTTTGTTTATTATCGCTTTGCGCGCCATCCACAGTCCATTGCCATGAGCCGATAACGCTATGTAATTCAGTATTTTTGGCTGATACTGCCGATGGTTGATTTTGGCAAATCAGTCCTGCGCTAATCACAGGTTTCGGCAATGGTCTGATGGTGATAGTTTTGCTCTTCGATGCTGAGCAACTATTCGATAACTGTTTGGCTGTGAGCGTTATCTGATAACTGCCAGTATCGCTGAAATTGAAATCGGGGCTCTTTGCGGTGCTCCGCTCTTCGCCGTCAATCTGCCAAACGTAGCCAACCGCAAGGTTCAGCGCCGCCACGGTTCGGTTGGTGCAGTAGAGCGGTGTGTTTAGGCAAGGTTCGCTCAAGGCGAAATCAACCTCCGGGCCTTGCAGAATGCTGATGTTGGTGCGTAGAGTGTCGGTGCAGCCGTGAGCGGTGGCCACAACCAGTTGAACCGGCTTGTCGCCCCACGAGTCGAAAGTGGTGCGCGGATGGCGCTCGGTAAATGTTGAGTCATTGATAGTCCATTGCCAATCAACAATATAACTAACCGGCGTGGTGCTTTGGTCGGCAAACTGGACGGGAGCAAAACTGCAAGCCTGTGCAGGTGCGAAAGCCGCCGTTGGCAGCGAATCCACAACAATTGTCTTTTTCAGTACATTGCTGCAACCATTTGTGGTTGATACAATTAACTGCATATTGTAAGTGCCGCTGTTTCTGAAAGCGTGAGCAGGATTGGCTTCCGCCGATGTCGAGCCATCGCCAAACTGCCACAAATAGCCGTTAATCAGCGAGGTATCGTTTGAATGCGACTGGCTGCTGAACTCAATATCGCGTGTAGCGCAGAGCGCAGAGTGAGTGAAATCGGGCGTCGGCGCAATGCCCAGCACTTCAATGTAGGCCGTATCTGCCGTCGAGCAGCCCAACCTGTCGACCACCTTCACCCAATAGGTGCCAGTTTTTTCCATCGTCAAATGGTCATCCTTCGTTCCATCAGACCATTCGTAAGTCACGGCTTCGTCATAGCCATTTTGCAGATAGATGTTGTTGCCAATGCACGATTGTATCTTATCACCCGCCAACGATGCCGTTACCGGGAAACTATCCACGCTTACAGTTATTGTGTCACTTTTCCAAGTGTACCTCGCGGTGTCAGTTACGACAACATAGTACTCGCCCGCCGAGGATATTTCGAGTGAACTTCCAGTCGATCCGTCGCTCCAGAGGTAGGAGTAGGGACCGTCAAGCGCAGCGTTCCATGTGAGCGCGTCGCCGGCGCAGATGGTGGTGTCGCGCAGTTGTGCGGGTTCGGGGTAGAATACGTTTACGGTGTCGGAACTGATGTGCCCGAAGGCGTTGGTGACGGTCACCCAGTAACTGCCGGGTCTGCTGACATGGATCACGGAGTCAGTCTCTCCGGTGCTCCACAAATAAGAGACAAAACCGGGCCTGTATGCGGTAGTGATGGCGGTGTCGGCGAAGCCGTAGGGGACACGGATGTCAAGACCGAGATTGACTGAGGACAGAACATATTTGCCGTACAGATAGTTGTAAACCTGATTGCGCAAGGTGGTGTCGACAGAGTTGAAGGCGATGATTTCG
>JAEEGL011312518.1_pt1 | contig 37086 bp, 41 predicted proteins | sample 9134231 | NCBI WGS metagenome assembly JAEEGL01 (sample SAMN16246548, study PRJNA631951) | gut metagenome | biome: gut microbiome; feature: rumen; material: fiber-attached | host: Bos | place: Iran: Karaj | collected 2018-10 | reverse complement strand
CAGCACTCTACTGAGTGATATCCAACCTTATCCATCTTCTCTGCGATGGGAAGCATGAACTCGGTAGGCATTCTTGTTGCGATAAGAGACTGATGTGCATCACGGAGCACGGTCTCGGTTATCTTAATGGGTTTCTTTTCTATATCTGCCATGATTTTATCCTTTCTATTTTTTTATCAAAAATGTCCCTTAGAACACTCCGAATATTGCCATGAAGGTTCCGGCTGCTACGGCTGTTCCGATAACGCCGGCTACGTTGGGTCCCATAGCGTGCATGAGAAGGAAGTTGGTGGGATCTGCTTCCGCACCGACTTTCTGTGATACACGGGCTGCCATAGGCACGGCAGATACACCTGCGGAACCGATAAGAGGATTAACCTTACCCTTGGTTGCAACGCACATAATCTTTCCGAAGAGTACTCCGGCGGCGGTACCAAAGGCAAATGCCACAAGTCCGAGGCCAACGATCTTAAGAGTGTTGACATTGAGGAAAGACTCTGCGCTGGTGGTAGCTCCTACGGAAGTTCCCAGGAGAATAACAACGATGTACATCAAAGCATTTGATGCTGTCTCGGTAAGCTGTCTTACCACGCCTGACTCCTTGAAGAGGTTACCAAGCATCAGCATACCTACAAGGGGAGCTGTGGTAGGAAGGATAAGGCAGACAACGATGGTGATTATGATGGGGAAGAGGATCTTCTCCAGCTTCGATACAGGACGAAGCTGGCCCATCTTGATTTCACGCTCTTTCTTGGTTGTAAGAAGCTTCATGATAGGGGGCTGGATGATAGGCACCAGTGACATATACGAATATGCCGCGACGGCTATGGGTCCTAAAAGCGCGGTCTGTCCAAGTTTTCCTGCAAGGAAAATGGATGTAGGGCCGTCTGCACCACCGATGATTGAAACTGCTGCTGCAGCTTTATCGTTGAAGCCAAGTGCGATTGCTCCGAAGTATGCTGCAAAGATACCAAACTGAGCAGCTGCTCCGAGAAGGAAGCTCTTGGGGTTTGCGATGAGGGGACCGAAGTCGGTCTGCGCTCCTACTCCCAGGAATATCAGGGAAGGAAGTATCGCAAGTTCATCGAGCTTATAGAAATAGTAAAGGAGTCCGCCCTGTCCGTTTGCTGCGCTCTCTGCGCTTCTGATGATATCGGGATAGATATTTACAAGAAGCATACCGAATGCGATAGGTACAAGAAGGAGCGGCTCAAACTCGTGGCGAATCGCCAGATAAAGGAAAAAGCAGGCAACCAGGATCATCAGGAAGTTTCCCCATGTTAAGTTGAAGAACGCCGTCTGATGAAGCAGATTGCTCAGCGTATTAGCTACGTAAGCCATATATTACCTCCGATTATGCGTAAAAACGCGGTTTCACATTCGATTAATTAAGAGTAGCAAGGCATGCTCCTGCCTCGATAGCATCTCCGACTGCAACGTCAATTGATGCAACGGTTCCGTCCTGAGGAGCAACAACGGGAATCTCCATCTTCATTGCCTCGATGATAACAACAGCATCACCCTTCTTAACGGCATCTCCAACCTTCTTCTCGATCTTGAATACCTTTCCGGCTGCTCCGGCCTCTACCTTAACAGAGCCTGCTCCTGCAGCTGCCTTGGGAGCTGCAGCAGGTGCTGCCTTAGGTGCAGCCTTGGGAGCTGCGGGTGCCTTTGCTGCCACGGGTGCGCCGCTTCCTGCGCCCTCTTCTACTACTACGTCATATACATTTCCGTTCACGGTAATGGTATAGTTTTTCATTTATGTTTCCTCCAAATAATTAATTATCTTCTTCTGCGAATCGAACGGACAATGTATCCGTCTGTGCTGCCGCTTCCCTCGTATGCTGCGATCGCTGCTGCGATAACAGCCACAAGTTCTGTGTCATCAGCTTCATTGTTTGCTTCGTTTGCGATTATCTGATCGATAGCATTGTCGATACCGGAGATAGCCGCTTTATCTTCAGCTTCCTTCTGTGCCTTTTTGTCTGCTGCGGCTTTCTGAATCTTCGGAATGACACCGAAGAGTGAAATCAGCAGGCAGATAAGGATAAGAACTATGAATACGGTTCCCATTCCAAGGAGCGTATTGAGTCCGGCTTTACCCATCTTCTGAGACATTGTGTAATTCTCAGTAAGTGATGCAGATTCAAGTTTCATGAACATATCGTTGCTGAAAATGATCTCTGCGTTGGCCTTTCCTCTTTCGCATTCAACGGGCACACTGACAACAATCTGATCGTCATCGATATAGGAGGAAACCTCCCCTGTAATTATCGCCCCGGTCTCATTGGTTTTCATAGGTCCAACAGACTCTGCTGCGGAGATGAAACTTGTACGGGCGTTGTAAAATCCGTAACCGTCTACCTCGAGTCCCAGGATCTCCAGAGCAGCTTCCGCAACCTCATCCATAGTGTACTCATCCCAGGGGATTTCGCCGTTTACTGCCTCGTAGCTTTCAAAGGCACCATCGGTGAAGTAACCGAGACTGGGAAGAACGTAGTTAACAGCTCTGTTCTCAGCTTGATTGAGTTTCTCTGTTTCGTAAGGAGTGAGATCACTCTTGCTTCCGCAGGCCGATAATCCGAATGCGCAGAGGGCAGCCGCCATAAAGACTATAAACTTCTTCATGTTTCGTCCACCTTTCTTAAATTGTTACATGCTTTTTATCGTAAGATATCTCCTGCTTTGAAAGAAGCATCTCGAAAGCTCCGATAACATATTTTCTGGTATCCTTGGGCTCGATGATCTGGTCTACATAGCCTCTTCTTGCTGCGCTGGATGCTGCAAGTGCAAGCTCTTCGTATTCCTTTGCCTTTGCATCGATTACATCGCTTCCCTGACCTTCAAACATGATCTTTGCTGCAAGCTTTCCGTCCATGGTACCGATCTGTGCACCGGGCCATGCCATGGTGATATCTGCGCCGACAGCCTTGGAGTTCATAACGTTTGCAGCGGTTCCGAAAGCCTTGCCGACAATGACATTAACCTTGGGAACGGTTGCGTTTGCAAATGCAGCGGTAAGCTTTGCAGCTGCTCTTGCAATGGTCTTCTCGGAAGCAACGGTTGCCTCGTATCCGGTCACGTTTGTAAGTGAGAGAACGGGGATTTCAAATGCATCACAGAACTTGATGAACTCTTCTGCCTTATAGCATCCGGAGGTGGTAAGAACGGTATCGAGCTTCTTGCCTTCGGTATCTTCGCCGGGAAGGATCTCGGATCTGTTTGCAACAGCACCAACGGTTACTCCGTCAAGTCTGAGGAATCCGGTTACCATCTCGGGAGCAAAGTCTGCTTTGATCTCGAAGAATTCGTTATCGTCTGCTATAACCTTGAGTGCCTCTGCGGTATCTCCTGCAAATCCCTCGAGATTGTCGAAGGTACGGTTGAGATCGTCCATGCACTCAACATCGTTTACATCGTAATTGTTTGCAGGGAGGAAATCCACAAGAGCTCTTATTGACTCAAAAAGCTCGTCCTCGTTTTCCACTACATCAACAAGTCCTGCTTCTGCAGACTGGAAAGCTGCTGAAGCTGTGTTGTTCTTTTCTGCAGTGTTTCCTGCAAGTGCGTTGGGAGAATTAACAAAAAGTTTTGCATCATCCTTAAGCATGAAAGTGAAATCGGTAAGTGTAGGGAAAAGTGCAAGACCGCCGCCGCATTTTCCTACAATTGCCGTGATCTGGGGAATAACTCCGGAAGCAGCTACCTGCTTGGCGTATACCTCTCCGAATGCATTGAGAGCATCGGTTGCCTCCTGTAGTCTGAGTCCTGCGCAATCGATGATACCGATCACGGGTGCTCCCATTTTAAGTGCAAGATCATAGAGATTAACGATCTTACGTGCATGCATCTCACCGATGGTGCCTCCGAGAACAGATGCATCCTGACTATAAACATAGACAAGATTCTCATCGATAGTACCGTAACCGGTAACACATCCGTCTGAGGGCAGGTCGGCAGGTTTCATATTAAAATCTGTAGCTCTTGCTGTAACAAGACCACCGATTTCAACGAAACTGTTGTCGTCGAGCAGCTTATTGATTCTACCGCTCGCTGCTAAAGTAGTGCTCATAAAGTTTCCTCCATAAATATATGATAGGGGAATAAAAAAAATTCTTCCCCATTTTTGTTATCCTAACCATATTAACACAAAAAAAGCGATTCGCAAAGTGCGAACCGCATAATAAATTTAAATAATTTAAATATTCAATTTCAGCTGAATTTCCTCTTCTGCCTGCTTCTTAAATTCTTCCACGGTAACCGGGTTTATCTGAGGCAATTCATCCAAACTGTGCACTCCGAAACTCCTCAAAAACTGCTCCGTAGTTCCGAAAAGCAGAGGCTTTCCGGGGGCATCCAATCTTCCCAGTTCCTGTATAAGATCATACTCTAAAAGTTTGTTTATGGCATGGTCGCAGGATACGCCTCTCACCTTTTCTATCTCCACTCTGGTGATGGGCTGTTTGTATGCGATTATGGAAAGAGTTTCCAAAACGGTATCCGTCAGCTGGAACTTGGGAGGATTCTTTGCGATCTTAATAAGAGAATCGTAGATCTCCGTTTTGGTGCAAAGCTGTACCGAGTCCTCGAACCATGTGAGCATGATACCGCGCTCTTCATTTTTATAATCCTCGGACATCTCCTCAAGAATCTTTCTGGTCTTCTTTTTGTCCAACTCCAGAACCTCAGCCAGTCTTCCGATACTGACAGATTCTCCCATGGAAAAAAGTACACCTTCAAGGATCTTTTTTGCAGTCTTGTTATCCATACTTTTATTTCTCTCTAAACCTTTTTATCTCTGTAGATCTAAACGGACTCTTCCTCGTAGAAATTCGAGGTGATGATAATATCATCAAAGAGCTCATCCTGATGGATGGTTATCTCTCCGTCATGCATCATCTCAAGTATGATCAGGAAAGTAACGATAATTTCGGCACGGCTCTTCTGTTTTTCAAGAAGCTTTGTGAATGAAAAAGATTTGTGAGTCTGGGCGAAGGCTCTGACATAGAGAGTCTTCATATCCATATCTATCTCTTCCTTTTCGATCTTTCCGTACTGGCTCCTGATGGGGTCTATGCGGTCTTCCTGGCGTCTGATGATGGTCTTGAAAAGCTCATGAAGCTTTGAAAGATTCATGTCGCCGATAAGTTCCTCGTAATTTACGGGAGGAACGAACTGTGCCACTTCCTTTGGAAGATACTTTTTTCTGTAGAGCACGGTTGCGGCGTCTACCTGTCTGTCCCTAAGCTCATAGGACATGTATTTATAAAGCTTATACTCCAGAAGTTTTTCCACAAGTTCGGATCTGGGATCGATCTCCTCTCCCTCTTCGTTCACTTCCGGAGGAAGGAGCATCTTGCATTTGATATCGATGAGGGTGGCCGCCATAACAAGAAATTCGCTCATGACGTTCATATCATCGGTCTCCATCTGCTTGATGTAATCCAGATACTGAGCCGTTACCTCTACAATAGGGATATCGTATATATCGATCTTATTCTTTTCGATAAGGTTTAAAAGAAGGTCAAGGGGGCCTTCAAACACCTCAAGTTTAACCGATAAAGCCATTGTTTTATCCTTCGTCAGCAGGCTTAAAATCCACCGTCACCAGATCCCCGGGATTAAACATCCTGAAAGGAATGGTATGTGCACCCAGTCCCCTGGACACTATCATGGTGGTGCCTTCTTCTTTATACTCCCCTTCGGCATACTTTGGGAAGAAGCTTACATTGGGTGATAATACACCTCTTTTTATGAAGGGAACTCTTACTATTCCGCCGTGTACATGTCCCGAGAAAACAACCTCCGCTCCATACTCTACATAATCCTTGAAGAAATCGGGATTGTGGGCAAGGAGAATATTCAGGTTTTCGCTGTCGGGGTCACCGACGGTTGCAAGTAACTCTCCGCTTTCCATGGGTACTATGCCCATGCGTTTGTAGTGCTTTTTATTAATTTCAGATCCTATGACAGTAACACCGTATTCATCCAGGGAAACTCTTTCGTTTACAAGCTGGGTGATACCGGCTTCCTTTAAGCTTTCACAGTATCTGTCATATTTATCCCCGAATCTGTCTCTGTACAGATCCAGTCTCATCTCATGATTGCCGTTTTCATAGTACACCGGGTACTTTTTTGCAAGTTCCCCCAGGAATCTCACGGTGCTGTCCACTTTTTCCCCGGCCCTGCCGTTCACCATATCTCCGGCGATCAATATTATATCGGGGGAAAGTGCGTCTATTGCATCGGATAACTGTTTGTTATCCCTGCCGTAGCTCTTATTGTGCAGATCAGCCAGCACCACGGCTCTGAAAGCCTTCTTGATCTTTTTATGTGAATACTCGTATTTACTGACGGTAAATCGATTTGTGTCAAGAACGGCTATCCATATAAAAAATATCACCAGCAGTATCACTGCCGAGATAATAATATCCTTTACCATAAAGATCCTTATCAAGGAAAAAAGCCCCTGACAATAAAGCCAGGGGCCGGATTTACGTTAGTTAAACTTACGCTTTCTTGCAGCCTCAGACTTCTTCTTACGTCTGACGCTGGGCTTCTCGTAATGCTCGCGCTTACGAATTTCCTGCTGGATGCCCGCCTTTGCACAGCTTCTCTTGAAGCGGCGAAGTGCGCTGTCCAGAGATTCATTCTCTTTTACGATAACGCTCGACATGCTTTTTCTGACCTCCCTTCAGTCCCATGAGACTGACTCAGGTTTTGTGACTGAAGTACTATTGATAAAAATTCAGTCCGCTACAAATTATACTTGCTAATTCAATATGTGTCAATGATTTTTTTATTTCGGCTCACTATCCGGCTATTATCTTGCAGATTTCCTCGTATGTAGCACCCTTTTCGATGGTGTATGTACCGGGATGAATCCTTCTGTCATAACCGTTTTTGCACATATACGAATTGAAATCCTTGGCGTCGGTGATGACTCCTGCCTTCTCCAAAGTTGCAGCTGCGGTCTCGGAAGCTGAACCGGATGCGATGGTGATGGTGGCGGAGCCTACGGCTGCGCCAGTATCTGTAGTAGTGTTGTCACTTTCGGCCACGTCGGTATCTGTGGTTTCATTTGCTTCTATCTGACCTGCATCCGCGGTGGTATTATCTTCTGCGTTTGAATCTTCCGTTTCCGCCTGATCCGCTTCTGCAGCGGCATCTTCAGTTGCTGCATCCTCTTCTGCTGCAGCTCCATCATCTTCTGCTGCAGCTCCATCATCTTCTGCTGCAACTCCATCATCTTCTACGTTAGTTTCATCTGCTTCAGCATCCTCGGTCTTATCTCCCACAAGGATGTCCGCATCACCATAGCTTTCTGTTTCCGAAGGTTTTTCCGTATTGTATGCGTCCAAAACATCTGTATTGAGTCTGGTTTCACCCTCCGCCTTCTCGCTGTCTGATACGGCATCCGTAAGGGAATAAGAATTTCCTTCTACCATACCGAGTTCAGCTGCTCTGGCCTTTATCTCTGCATCGGTCATCTGACCGCCTCTTGTATTTAATCTGACGGCCATCAGGATAAGGGTTGTGACTACAAGCCCCACTCCCAGACCTCTCAAATAGAATCTTAATTTACTGTTCATCTGTATAACCGCCCTTTGGCAAAACTTTAAATATCACGGGCCGGGATCATTTAGCGTGAAGTCCGATGATAAGGGAAACCTCTCCGACTCCCATATCAAGTGCTCTTGCTATGTCCACATCGCTCTTTCCCAGCTTATGAAGCGCGATAACCTGATCTTTTCTGGGATCCCCGGTGCTCTCATCCTTGCTTTCCGTTTTTTCGGGAGCAGGCTCGGCATTCTGCTTCTTAGGGGCAGCCGCCTCTTCTTTATCGCTTTCCTGTGAATAAACTTCGTCAGCCTGCTCAAGAGCAAACTCTGCCCACTTGAGCGTTCTGAATTTAGGCTCCGCAACGATCTTCTCCGGCTTTGGCGGAGGAGTCAGTTCGGAAATAACCGATGGTGCAGGTTCGTTAACCACCGGTGCGGCCTGAACGGTTTCAGGTGCAAGGCTCTTAAAGTTTGTCATAGCTGCTTCAGCTTCTCTGGTACTCTCGGATGCCGCTTCTGCCGCCGCTTCGGCAGCTTCCGCATTTTCCTTTGCAGCCTTTGCTACAACTGCAGCTTCGGAAACAGCCGATTTAAGATCCTCGTGCTTATCGCTGAGCATATCATAAAGAAACATTACTTCCTTATGATTCTTGTTGATCTCGTCAAGAACCGTATCGGAATATTCGTTTACGGCCATTATCTTTTCGTTGGAGATCCTTTCAAGGCTTCTCTCGGTTTTTTCCTGAGCATAGTCGATAGCTTCGTCCACAACATCATCGATGTGTGTCCTTAACTCTTCAATCTCGCTTTTAACTATAAGCTTTACTTCATCCTCGATCATCTCTTTGATCTCGCCGGAAGTTTCTTTCTTTTTTACGGGGATTGCGAAACTCAGTACAAATACCAAGATCCCTCCCACCAGTAAAGCTATTTCTAATGGTGTCATTACTGTATCCTACCTAAAATCATATTTTAAGATCAAATCCGCCGGAAGTATTTCCCTTCACAACAACCTTGTCCACAGGTGCTTTCTTCTCTGCCGGATTTCTGCGCCTGCTTCCGCCGTCGCCGTGATACTCGTTGGAGCCTTTATCTCTGGCATCGGGATGATTATTATTCCACTCGGATTGGGATGCATTGACAACATCCTCGTTCTGCTGTGTCTCTTTTTCTTCCCTAGCGATGTTCAGAAGGCTCTGGTCAACATGGGGTTTTATATCCTCATTGTGCTTAATGAACGTGTAATCCTGTGCCCTTACAATGGGTGCTATATCCATTCCCGCCATAGAGTCATCCTCCGTTACAGCGGCAACATCTTTACGTCGCCGTCAACCTTTTCAAAACGACAGTATCTGTAGCTGTCCTGTACGTTCATGGACACATCGCCGATAACGATGGTCGTACCGGGATAAACTTCTCCGGTAACACGTACGGAAGCCTTTTTGTTCTGAGCAAACACTTCGTCCAGTTCTTTGAGAACCGCGCTCTTTTCTTCCAGTTCTTTCTTCTTTTCGTCTATCAAGGCAACACTCTTCTTTACATACTCGATCTGATCGGGAGTAAATCTGGCGCCCTTGGCTTTCTTTTCCGTAAAGTTCTGGATAACGGGCTGAGTGTTCTTAATGGTCTTTACTATCTCCGCAACTTCTTTCTGTGTTGCAATGTACTGTGCCTTAAGCTGGGGATTAACGCCGACTTCTACGATGGTGGCAGCACCCATGGTAGCTCCAAGGGTTCTGACCTCAACCATACTTTCAGCCTGCACTCTTCCGCCTGTGATGAATCCCTTCTTACCTGTTACCCTTACATCGGATCCGGCCTGAACATGGCTGTGAAGGATTGATTCGGTATCGATGAAGCCGCCGGCTTCAACATTGGAATTCTCGATAAATTTGGAAATAACGTTTCCGCCCGCTTTAAGCATACCCTTGCTCATTCCCTTCATACCGCGGGCAATTGTGATATTTCCCCCGGCTTCAAGGATCGCGCCTTCCACTACACCGTTTACGATGATGTCACCCGTGGCTTTAACCTCAAAGTTGGTGGCAACGTTTCCGTTTATCTTAACGCTTCCGTCGTAGTCTATATTACCGGTGCTGTTGTCTACATTTTCAACCTCGTATACGTTTGATACGAATACCTGGTCTCCGTAGAGCATAACATGGCCGTTTACTTTAGACTTGATGGAAAGCCTGTCCTCTGACAGTTCGATATTGTTTCCGAAATGAAGATGGCATGTGCGCACATCGCGGGGCTTGATAACAGTGCCCTGTACAGTCATGCCGGGTTCTCCCTTATCCTCCGGTATGATCCTTGCAAGAACGTCACCGGCCTTGCAGTGATTGATCATATTGAGGTGGAAGTAGTCTACGGAACCGTCATCTGCCATCTCAGGATGGGCGGAAATCTTTGTATTGAAATAGTATTCGATCTCCGCATCGGTTCCGTGACGGGGCTTCTTTCCTCTGGCAACAGGAACCTGTACTCCGTAGTATCCGGGACCTTCAAAATGTTTTTTCAGGATCTCTTGCTGGATGCCGTTTCTAACCTGTCTGAATGTCATATCCCTAAGGAATTCATCCATTGTAAGTCTTTCCCCGGTATCCGAAGCAGGTGTGAATTTTGCTACTGCCAGCATATTGTCCGGCGATAATGAAAATAAATATGTTTCACTGACCCTGGGACATTCCCCGTCTCCCAGTTTCATGATCTGATCTTCGCCTGACTCTGCCGCCACTTTTACTGCGCTAAGATCGTAAGTAATCTGCTGATTGTCGAGATAGTTCACCAATTCCTGAGTAACTATCTTCTCCCCTCCGTCTTTCGGCGCAAAAAAATGGACGCCAAAACCACCAGGCACGGTTACTAATTTGTAATACGCGTTCTGCACGGTCTGCGTCCTCCTTGAAATGTCTTATTTTTTGTGCTTTTTTTATTACGATCAGGGTGTAAGAATTCCCATGTAATCACCTAGTTTGGTGCGCATCTTACCGATGGCTCTGGTGTGAAGTTGGGAAACCCTCGACTCGGAAACCTCCAATACATTAGCAATTTCCTTCAAAGTCATTTCCTGATAATAATACATTGTGACAATTTGCTGTTCTTTTTCTGTGAGAAGTTTAAGAGCCTCTGCCAGCATCTGGTAGAGTTCCTGCTTCTCGATGTTTTCTTCGGGTGAATCAAAATGGGCAGTGGTGCCGCCATAACCCTGCGGAACATCGCTTCCCGATTCCATAAATTCATCCAAAGAAACAAGACCGGTGATCTTCATCTGTGATTGCCAGTCATAGAATTCATCTTCAGTTATTCCGAGTCCTTCGGCTATTTCGAGATCGGTGGCCTGTCTGCCCTTTTCCTGTTCAATCTGCTTCATAACCGAATCGATCTGTTTCTGCTTCTGGCGGATCGTTCTCGGGATCCAATCCATCTTTCTGATCTGGTCAAGGATGGATCCCCTGATCCTAAGGCTGGCATAGGTTTCGAATTTAACTTCCTTCATGGAATCAAATTTGTCGATGGCATCTATAAGCCCGAAAATACCATAGCTGCACAGATCCTCATACTCTACATTGTATCCGAGGTACATGCTCAGACGGCCTGCAACAAGCTTTACAAGGGGTGCGAACTCAATGATGAGCTTTTCCCTAAGCTCAGGCGTCTTATTCTTTGTATATTCATCTAAAAGCTTTTTTCTTGCGGCCTCGTCCACTTTACCTTATCCCCGTCATTCCTTTTCTTCGACATTGCCATCCGTCGCAAGTGCAATGCTTTCAGCCTCTTCCTGAGCTTTTCTTTCAGCCTCTTCCTTCTCGAAATTTACTTTCTCGAAGTGTCTGATAACATTCAGGATCAGAGTACCGACAAAATACATCACGGCCATTACGGCTAAGAGCGAACCCAGCTTGGCTAGTATGGAAAAAGATCTCAAAAAAGTTATGACTACAGTGATAAGTCCGCCAAGCAGCATCAGTATGACCGGAATATATTTTTTCTTATCATTCTGATCCATTTCGGAAAGCTCCCCTAAATAACCTTTTCTCCTTTACCCGCAGTCTTGATGACAAACTCACCTGTCTCGGGATTGAAGATTACGGTACGACCATAGTTCAGTCCTGTGTCCTCGGCAAGAATGGGAATACCCAATTCCTTAAGTGCCTTTTTTACGGCCTCGACGTTTCTATCGCCTACCTGCATAGCGGTGCTCTTGCTGGAGGTTGCGAACATCATGGCTCCACCCGCGATCTTAGCAACCATACGGCGCTTTACTCCTCCAAGGGCTTCCATCTGTCTGACAAGCTCAACAACACCGGTGTCTGCAAATTTAGCGATATTAGTCTGACTGTTTTTTATAGCAGTACTGTCCGGCAGCATTACGTGTGCCAGACCACCAACCTTATTGGATGTGTCTCTGATAGCGACTCCGACGCAGGAACCGAGTCCCAGCGTAGTGACGGTATTCGGAGGCAGACATGTCTTAAGGTCAGCCATTCCAACTTTAACTACTTCACTCATATCATTCTCCGAATACTAGATGCTTAGTCCAAGTGACGACAGAATCCTCTCATACGATTCGATATCCGGTACCAGAACAAAATATCCGTCAATCTCAACTTCATCAAAGAACTGAGACTGAATGAGAAGAATATTGTCACCGTAAATACCAAATTCGATAGCCGGAACCGACATGATTGCAGCAGCCATATCAACAGTAAGCGCCGGCGGCGAAGGGAAAATGGTAAGGTTCGTAATTGTTGCAAGAGAGTTCAAATATGCACCGGTAATAATGTTACCGATCTCCTGCATCGCAGAAAGTTCCATCTCGGAAAACTCGGTTCCCGGCTGAGTCATTCCGGGCATGATCTTGTCGATAAGATGTTTTGCGGATTCTACCTCCACAAGGAAGAGCATACTTCCGGTAACGTCTCCCTCTACACCGAGGAAAACGCCTACCATGATCTGCTCATCTCCGCCTACAGCCTCACCAACCTGATTGAACTCCAGAAGTTCAACCTTGGGTACTCTCATGTCGATCTTACAGTTAAGCATCTGTGAGAGCGCTGTCATAGCGTTTCCGGCACCGATATTTCCAAGTTCTTTCAGTACGTCATAATACTGTGACGATACCTGTTCAAGATTTAAATCACCCATAAATATCCTCGTCTATGCTTAGTTATCCTCAAGTGAGATCATATTAAGATCAAGTATTGAGATAAGTTCACCGTTGTTCTTTCCTACTCCGCTAAGGAAGTTGGTCTTATCGCTCTTTGAATCATGAGCAACCTTCTCGATAGATCTCTCGGAAAGAGTAACTACTTCTTTAACTTCATCAACAAGGATACCGATCTGGCCTTCGCTTTCAGTCTTCAGAATAATGATCCTGGTGGCCTTGTCAAATACGTCTTCCTCAAGACCCATCTTGAGTCTTAAACTGACCACGGGGAGAACTTCACCTCTAAGGTTTATAACACCCTTGAGATAAGGAGCTACCTTGGGAACTCTGGTAATGCGCTGCATTCTGACAATATTGTTAACGTAGCTGATGTCGATGCCGTACTGCTCTTCGCCAAGACGAATAACAATATACTGATATGTCACTTCAACTATTTTAGTTTCATCTCCGTTTTCCGGAAGATTCTTTACACTAAGCTGATCCATCTTTAAAGTCTCCCTTCACATTATAATAAAGTATTTGCATCAAAGATAAGAGCAACCTCGCCATCTCCAAGGATGGTCGCTCCGGTGATGAATTTAACATGTTTTACATACTTGCCGAGAGGCTTGATAACGATCTCCTGCTGTCCGATGAGTTCATCGATAACAAGTCCGGCCATCTTATCACCCTTCTTAACGATAACAACGATAAGTGAGTTCTCGTCGATAGGATTGCTTTCGGTTTCGATTACTTCGTTAAGTCTGATAAGAGGAATAACGGTTCCTCTGAGGTTGATAACCTCCTCGTTCTGTACGAGCTTGATATCGGACTTGTCGATAGTCTCGATGGTCTGGATGGATCCGAGGGAAATAGCATATTTCTCTCCGCCAACAACAACCATGAGAGCCTGGATGATGGCAAGTGTAAGGGGAAGTCTGATGGTCCAGGTGGAACCTACACCAAGCTGGCTCTTAACATCAACTTCACCGCTGAGAGACTCGATCTTTGACTTAACTACGTCAAGGCCAACGCCTCGTCCGGATACGTCGGTAACCTTCTTTGCGGTGGAGAAGCCTGCGTTGAACAGAAGGTTGATAACCTCCTTGTCGGACATTGCGGCAGCCTGCTCGGGAGTAACGACTCCACGCTCGATACCTTTCTGTCTTACTGCCTCGATATCAATTCCGTTACCGTCATCTCTTACCTCGATGATAACGTTGTTACCATCCTGGTATGCATCGAGCCAGATGGATCCGGTCTCGGGCTTTCCTCTCTGTGCACGAACCTCTGCTGACTCAATACCGTGGTCAGCGGAATTACGAAGGAGGTGCATGATGGGATCGCCAATCTCATCTACAACGGTACGGTCGAGTTCTGTCTCTTCACCGGTCATGTAGAAGTCTAACTTCTTGCCGAGAGTCTTCTGCAGGTCGCGGATCATACGAGGGAACTTATTAACGGTACTCTCGATGGGAACCATTCGAACCTTCATAACGGATTCGTGAAGGTTTGAAGTAACGCTCTCGAGGTACTCGATCTGTTCATTAAATGAAGAATTGGAGCCTTCAGCTGCTGAATCTGCCGCAGAAACAAGGGAGTTCTTTGCGGTGATGAGCTCGGATACAAGGTTCATGAGGCTGTCGAGCTTTTCGATATCCACACGAACTGTTCTTGCAACAACGGGCTTTCCGGCCTTCTTCTCGGGTGCTTTTGCAGGTGCATTTCCTGCTGCGGGTGCTGCTGCGGGAACTGCCTTTGCGGGAGCTTCTGCAGCTGCAGCTGCGGGTGCTGCCTGTGCCTCGGCAGGTGCTGCCTCAGCGGTCTCACCCTCTGCTGTGTGAAGTCTATTCACATCAAGAGCGGCTCCTCTTGCGGAATCAATCTCGGATACACTCTCTGCAGCCGCGATGAGATTCTCGAGGGGTTCTTCGGAAAGAACTATAAGAGTGAAGTCGTTCTCGAATTTTTCATCTTCAAGATCCTGTGAGTTGGGATTTGAAACGATAAGGTCGCCCTTTTCCTCGATAGCCTTTACAACGAGGAATGCTCTTGCAGCTTTAAGTACGCATGCGGAGTTAACAACAACGTTGATTCCGTATACGTTCTTGCCCTGCTTAACTGCTTCCTGAAGAACGGAGAGCTGGGACTCGTCGTAATTGATGTCGTACCAAGGCTCATCGGATCCCTCTGCTTCAGCCTTTGCGGGCTCTTCCTTGGGTGCTTCCGCAGCTGCAGCAGGTGCTGAGCCGCCGCCAATGCCCTTATTATTTAGAATATCATTCAGCTGACGAATGAGGGGTTCATTTTCATTTGTACCTTCATCTGCGGAATTCTTGATATTATCGGTGTATTCCTGCAATGCGTCAAGGCACTGGAAAAGAACGTCTATCATCTCGGGCTGAACCTTGATGTTTCCGTTTCTTACTTCTGAAAATACATTTTCCATATCATGGGTGAGGTTCTGCATCCTCTTGTATCCCATGGTACCTGCCATTCCTTTAAGAGAGTGAGCTGCACGGAAAATCTCATTTATAGTATCTGCATTTTCGGGATCCTGCTCAAGGTCGAGGATCTGCGTATTCAGATTCTGCAGGTGCTCATTCGTCTCATCAAGAAAGATTTCAAGATACTGACTGACATCCATAATTTCAAACCTCCGTTTTCATGACTTGTTCCAAGCCGGTTTTCCCTGTTACAGGAATTTACTTTGTGATCCCCACTCTGAGGATGATTTCCTGCGCCAGGTCATCCAGCGGCGCACTCTGGTCCGACAGTCCGGCAGTGTCAACAGCCTTAGGCATTCCGTAAATGGTGCAGGTCGACTGGCTCTGAGAGATAACGTAGATCTTTTTCTTAGCTTTAAGATTCTTGATACCTTCAGTTCCGTCCGCACCCATACCAGTCATGACAACGCATACAATGTTGTCGAACTTGCTGTCTCTTAAGGACTCATACATATAGTTTGCACAGGGCTTAACGCCTTCGCGGGAGGGTTCGTCCGACAAATGGATCGTGTACTTTCCGGCGCTACCGGTGACAAGATTCATATGTTTTCCGCCGGGTGCGATATATACCGTACCCTTTGAGACCTGCATACCCTCGCTTGCTTCCACTACATGGATCTCGCTGAGATTGTCGAGTCTTTCCGCAAGAGATGAAGTAAATCCGATGGGCATATGCTGAACCAGCAGCACGGGCGCATCAAGATTTGCCGGTAATCTGGGAATAACAGACTGTAACGCTTTCGGTCCGCCGGTGGAGCTGGCAATTGCAACGATCTTATTGCCCGGTACCTTGTCGGCAGTCTTCTTGATGATATCAAGAACCTTCTTACTCTTATCAACTTCCTCCTGGATCTTTTCCTTGCTCTGAAAGACGGGATAGTTTGAAACCACTACGCCGCTCAGAACACGTAAAAACTCCTGAGGGAAGATTCCTTCTTTACACTGATAAGCATTGTCAGGCTTGTGGATGAAATCAAGTGCTCCCAGTTCCAGAGCATCCAGGGTAACCTTTGCACCCTCTCTTGTATCCGTGCTGGCCATCATGACACGGGCTTTGATCTTATACTTTCGGAGTTCTTCCAAAAGCTCTATGCCGTTCATCTTCGGCATATTAACATCCAAAACCACCGCATCATATTGATTTCTGCTGATCAGATCAAAGGCTTCGAGTCCGTTGACTGCCCTTCCGGCAACTTCAAATCTGTCATCGGATTCTATTATATCACAAAGGACTCTTCTCATGAGTGCAGAGTCATCTACAACCAAAATTTTTTTCTTGCCCATGCTTTTTACCCTAGCTCTTTCTGCGAACTTTTCGCTCTTCCTCGAAGATAAACTGGATGATCTCTTCCCTTGTACCTTCGTCTATGTTGTAGTATTGAACACGGTGTTCATAGGTTCCCGGCCGGTTTTCCATCTCTTTTACTTCCAGTACTTTTCCGACCAATTCGTACTGTTTTCTCTCCGCTCCCCTAACCAGGTTGTAACTGCAGTAGATCATGCTGCCGACCTCATATTTCTGGTTCGACATGAATCTGAGTCCGCCGCCGCTTATGTCTACAACCACGCTGCGCTTGATGGGCCTGTTTGGCTGAAGCCAGATCTTTGATTTCTTTTCTACCGCATTTATTTCTTCTTCCTCGAGATTTCTCGCACACATCTCAAGTGCACAGCTGAACCTGAAATACTCTCTTCTCTGGTATTTCCTGAGGTTACTGGTCAACTCTATCGCCAGGAAGAACATTCCCTCGCTCTTGTATCTGTCTATAACTTTTGCAAAGCACTGATACAGTCCGGCATCGGTATAGACCACAACATTGTATTCAGCGTCTATGGGAAGGAGTATGAGTTTTGTCTTCTCCATAGGCATCAATAATTCCAGTGTATCGTCGGATGTGATGTCCGATATCTTAGTGCTGTATGTTTTGGAAAGTTCAGTTCCGTCGTCGGCCAGCCGGATTTTCCCCTCTACCGGCGTAAGCTCCACTCTGTCACCTTCCTTGATAAATTTGTTAAGCATTAGTTTTTTCTCCTCGCGCTATAGTTTTGTCAAGAAAAGATATTTCTATTTTCTTCCTATAATGTGTGAAAAGAATGCTGCCATTCCCCTTGTGGGCGTCACCTGCGCCTCTTTGTCCAAAAGCCTTGCCGCTATCTTCTCGTATGCTATGGACGATTTAGCATTTGGATCCGCAATGGAAACGGGAACCTGCTGCATTACCGCTCTGGACAGTTTCTGGTCCTGCGGTATGCTTCCGAGATAGCTCATGGGAAGCTTCAGGAATCTCTGTACTACGGCATAAAGCTTTTTGTACAGGATCTGTCCCTCCTCTTCCTTTTCCACTCTGTTGGCGATCATCTTTATGGAAGTGTTTCCCTGGACGAATCTTGGATGTCTTCCCAGCGCCTTCAAAAGTGAATATGAGTCGGTGATGCTGGTGGGTTCGGGTGTTGTGATTATTATCACCTCCCCGCTGGCCACAAGAAATTCCAGAACCGCGTCCGAAATACCCGCTCCGGTATCCACTATTATTATATCCGCTATAGAATCAAGCTCTGCGAGATTCTGAATGATATAATTCAGATAATCCACACTCAGGTTTGACATACCGGCTATTCCGGATCCGCCGGATATAAAGCCCACCTCACCCGGGCCCCATGTGATAATATCTCTGATATTTTTTCCCTGATAGATAAGATCGCAAAGATTGTGCTTGGGAACAGCGCCAAACATGATCTCGATGTTTGCAAGTCCGAAGTCCGCATCCAGGATGATGACTCTCTTTCCCATCTTTTTAAAATGTATCGCAAGATTTATTGCTGTATTTGATTTTCCTACCCCGCCCTTACCGCTGGTCACCGTGATGACACGGGCCAATGATTTAGATGCTTCTTGGGCCTTCTTAAGTCTTAAACTTTCTGCCTGATCCATGGCATTTCCTCCGGTCCCGTGTACGGATCATCCGCACACATAAGCTACTTCTTTCCTCCAAGTAACTGTTTAACTGTCTTTTGAGGGTTGAACGCTTCGATATCGTCGGGAACGTTCTGCCCATATGTGATATATGCTATCGTAGCACCGGATTCACATTTCATATTATAGAGGTTACCGTACTCTCCGGTCTCATCAAGTTTCGTGAAAACAAGCTGATATTCGGAAATCTCTCTGTAATTGTCTGCGATCTTTTTAAGATCCTTGTATTTTGTTGTAGCGGAAAGCACCAGGAAAATCTGTGCATCCCTGCCCTCTGCAGTCTTCAGGAATTCCTTTTGTTTGAGAAGGAGTTCTTCGTTTCTGTGGGAATGACCTGCGGAATCAACGAATATGAAATCCCTGTCTTCCATATCTTCAAACGCTTTTGTAAGCTCATCCGGTTCGTAGATGACCCTGAAGGGCACGCCCAAAATTCCTGCGTAAGTTCTGAGCTGATCTGTTGCGGCTATACGGTATGTATCCGTTGTAAGAAGCGCAACCTTTTTCTTGTCATTTAAAGAAATACTGCTGGCTATCTTTGCAATGGTAGTAGTCTTTCCAACGCCGGTGGGTCCTATGAAGAACACGATCCTGGGTCCCTTGGGTGAAGGTGTGATACCGTCGGATTTACCGAATTTAAGTATCATTTTCTGATAGATGTTTCCAAGGATATAATCCATGGAGATGCCGGGTTTCTTGAACTTTTCGGCTTCGTTTATGATCTCTGCGGCGTACTTATCGTCCACCTCATTTTCGATCATGGTATTGTAAAGAAGTCTGAGGAAACGATCCACTTCCTTTTCCTGTTCCTCTATCTCTTCCTTTTTGTCTTTTTCTGATTTCTCTTCAGTTCCGTTTTCAGCTGCTGCTTTTGCCACCTTGTCCGCATTTTCTTTAGCGGCACCGATAGCTGCATTTTCACGATTTATCTGAGTTTCAAGAAGGCTCTGAAGATTGTCCAGTTTCTTCTCTATGCTGGAATTTCCGCTCTCACCGATATTTAAGAGAGACTTAGGCTCCGAAGGTCCGATACCGGTCCTGTTTCCCGCGTCGGCCACAACCTTTGCCGCAACATCCGCTTTGACGGATTTTGTGTCTGTATCATCTCCTACCTTTACGTCGAAGGTGCTCTTCTGAGCAGCCACTTTCTCCTGTGCCGCAACCTGTGCCTGAGCGATCTTTCTGATCTGTCTGATAGGCTCCTCGTCATCTTCCTTTGCCGCGGTTAGCTCAACCTGTTTCTTTCTGAAAAAGGAAAATGCTCCCTTGGGTTTAACGTACTTGAGGTTCATGATGACGTAGCCTTCGCCAAGCTCCTTCTTTGCAGCCTCGCTGACTTCCTCTTCACTTTTACCGGTAAATTTTCTAATAATCATTTTAAGCGGTTACCATTCCTACTGATTGAAGTTCAACATTTGATTCGATCTCGTTGTAGGACACAACGACAAGATCCCTGAAATAGTCTTCAGTCAAGCGTTTAAAATACATTCTGACAATGGGCGAAGTGATAATGATCGGTGTCTTACCCAAATTCTCCAATTTCTCCACTTCTTTTCCGACGGAATCCACGATGCTGCGTGAACGGGCGGGATCGAGATTGAGAAACGCACCGGTCTCAGTCTGCTTAACACTTTGCATGATCTCCTGCTCAACTTTTGGATCAAGCGTAACCACGCTGCTGGTCTCGTTGGCAGGAAAGTATTTTGTGGATATCGCTCTCTTAAGCGCCTGCCTTACATAGTCTGTAAGGATATCCGTATCTCTTGTAGTGGGTGCATAGTCCGCAAGAGTTTCCAATATGGTGAGCAGATCTCTGATGGATATGCCCTCCCGAAGAAGGTTCTGAAGAACTTTCTGTATCTCGCCAAGTCCCAGAAGCTTTGGTGTAAGTTCGTCCACAAGGGAAGGATTGCTCTCCTTGAGATTGTTCAGGAGGCTCTGTACATCCTGTCTGGTAAGGAGTTCATCGATGTGCTGCCTGATTATCTCTGTAAGGTGTGTTGCTATGATTGAAGGCGGGTCAACAACAGTGTAACCCAAACTCTCCGCACGCTCTCTCTGGCCTTCAGTGATCCAGGTCGCAGGAAGGTGGAAAGAGGGTTCAAAGGTGGGGATACCGGTGATCTCTTCCTCTACGTATCCGGGGTTCATGGCCATGTAATGATCGAATAAGATCTCACCTTCACTAACCTGTATACCCTTAATCTTTATTATATACTGATTGGGGTTCAGCTGTATATTATCTCTTAATCTTATTATGGGTACCACGGTACCGAGTTCAAGTGCGATCTGTCGCCTGATCATTACAACTCGATCAAGCAGGTCTCCGCCTTGATTAACATCCGCAAGAGGAATGATTCCGTATCCAAACTCCAGCTCAATGGGGTCCACTGCCAGAAGGGAATTGACATTTTCGGGCTGTCTTATCTCCTCCGCTTCCGCTTCTTCTTCGCTTACTTCCGTCTCTATTGCCGCAACCTTCTTCTTCTGGTTCAGTCTGATTCCAAGGAAGATGAAAAATGCGGAAAGGGGAAGGAATACATACCAGGGAAGAGGTGTTGCCAATCCAAGCAGTGCCATAACTCCACCCACAAGGAACATTGCCTGAGGTGTTTTGAATATCTGGTTTAAAAGAGTAAGACCAAAATTCTCTGTCTCCTCACCTTTGGTTACAAGAATACCGGTGCTGAGTGCGGTCATAAGTGAAGGCAGCTGTGAAACAAGTCCATCACCAATGGTTAGTATCGCATATTTGTTCAGCGCTTCCTGAATGGAAAGCCCGCTGAAGATCATACCCATTGCAATACCACCGATGATGTTGATAAAAGTAATGATAAGGCCGGCGGTTGCATCTCCCTTAACATACTTGGTAGCACCGTCCATGGAGCCGAAGAAGCTTGCTTCTTTTTGAATCTTTTCACGTCTTCTCTTTGCTTCGGCATCGTCTATGGCACCGGTGTTTAAGTCGGCATCGATAGCCATCTGTTTACCGGGCATAGCGTCCAAGGTGAATCTTGCAGTTACTTCGGATACACGCTCGGAACCTTTGTTGATGACCATGAACTGTACGATGATCAGGATAATAAAGATTATGATACCTACGATAAGGTTACCGCCTCCAACGAATTCACCGAAGGTCTGAACCACTCTTCCGGCATCTCCGTTTAACAAGATAAGTCTTGTTGATGAAGCGTTAAGACCGATACGGAACACGGTTGTGAAAAGGAGCATCGTGGGGAAGAAAGACATGCTCAATACTTCCTGTGCAAACATGGTTCCGAACATGATGGTCATTGATATAGCAAAGTCAATGGCAAGGAGGACGTCCAGCAGCGGTGCCGGCATGGGAATGATGAGCATTACGATCGCGAATACGATGTAGAGAGCAACCGCGAAGTCCTTGAAGGGTATCTTCTTCAAAAAGCCCATATTCATCCTCCTTTCTTTTTATTTCAAATTCTTTATACCTTGCCCTGCAGGTGGTAAACGAAAGCAAGAACCTCGGCCACAGCTTGATAAAGCTCGGGGGGGATGGCCTGGCCGATGTCTACGTTGTGGTAGAGCATACGGGCGAGGGGTTTGTTCTCAACGATGTGAACATTGTTTTCCCTGGCCACTTCCTTGATCCTTTGAGCAAGGTAGCCCTCTCCTTTTGCCAGAACGACGGGTGCGTCTATCTCCGAGGGCTCATATCTTATAGCGACTGCATAATGCGTCGGGTTTGTGATTACAACATCTGCTTTGGGAAGATCCTGCATCATACGGCGGCGTGAAGCCTCCAACATTCTCTGCTTGATCTTTCCTTTGATTTGGGGGTCACCTTCCATCTGCTTGTATTCATCCTTGACCTCCTGCTTTGTCATCTTCATATCCTTGGCGAACTTCCACCTTTGATAAGCGTAATCCGCACCGGCTATGACTATGTAAAGCGCCGAGACTCTGATGCCCAGATCCGTTACAAGCTTTCCTATATTTCCGATGGCCTCCATGAAATCTTTATCATAGAGGTTGAATAATATTCCTATATTTCCTCTGACATACGTATATGCCACTATCCCGATAAGTGCCAGCTTAAAGAGGGATTTAAGTAACTCCATCACCGAATTCAGTGAAAAGATCCTCTTGAAACCCGAAACCGGATTTATCTTGCTGAACTTCGGTGTAAGAGGTTTTGCAGTCGGTCTCCACTTAACCTGAAAAAGGTCTGAACCAAAGGCAATGGCAAAGCCTATAAGGAGTATCGGAAGAATTATGATCACTATGTTGTAGATCATTTTCCGAAAGGCCAATAATGTGTCGTTTACAGGCATCTGCCCGTTCCAGAAAACAACTATATTCGAGATTTCGCCGTAGGTAGTGCTGAAAATCTTCTGAAGGCTTCCTCCGATATAACCTATCAGAACCTTTAGTATGATAAAAACTCCCAGCAGACCAAGACAGTTGGCAATTTCCTTACTCTTTGCAACCTGGCCTTCCTTACGGGCATCATTCAGTTTTTTGTCTGTGGCGGGCTCTGTTTTTTCTCCGCCCTGGCCTTCCGCAAAGAAGGTAAGACTGTATTCTAAAACCATGCCCTACTCCCGTTAATACAAAGACTGAGAAAAGAGTACCATCATCTTCTTCATCTCATCGAAGATCATGTTTGACGCAAAGGGTAAAAGCCCCGTGGTAAGGAATAATACCGACAATCCCACGATGATCTTTACCTGAACACCTACCGCAAACATGTTCATCTGCGGGCTGACCTTTGCCATGATACCCAGTATTGCATTGAGCATCAGCATGGCGCAAAAGATCGGCAGCATTATCCTAAATCCAATAAACACGTAATCTCCCATAAACGTAACCACTGCGTTGACCATATTTTCGGATCTGAATATGGCACCGTTTACAGGTATGAGGGTGTATGTATCCTTGAGTGCTCCCAGCAAATAAATATACAAGCCGCTGGCCAGCATCATAAGGTTAAATGAGTAATTATATATTCCACCGGTGATGGAAATATTCTGTCTGGTGGCAGGATCAAGTATCTGCACCATGGAAAGTCCCGTTTCCATATCAGCTATGGTACCCGCAAAGGATAAGATGCTGACGCAGATATTAGCGGACAATCCGATAAGTAATCCAACTATTGCTTCCTTGATCACGATAAGGGCCAACTCAACCAGTGAATCCGTGATCACCGCAGGTGCCGGTGTGAGCACATTGTAGAGCAGATATGAAATAAACAGGCTCAACAAAATTCTCACATTTCTCGGCGTGTTAGTCATGCTGAAAAACGGAGCAACATATATAAACATGCTCACTCTCACGAAAATGAGCAAAAAATATTCAAGATCATAAAACGAAAATGAATAGTTTATCATCTGTGTACATAATAACTGAATGTGGTCCAGAGTCCGGTTGTGAACTCTACCATATTGTTCATCATCCATCCTCCAAGGATCATCAGAGTAAGGAATATACCAATGAGCTTGGGAACAAATGTAAGGGTCTGCTCCTGAATAGATGTTACGGTCTGAAAGATACTGACTATCAAACCGATGGCCATGGATACAAGCAGTAAAGGCAGCGCCGTCTCGAGTATGACATATAATGCCTGATGTATCATGTCTGTAACTGCTTCAGTTGTCATCCGAAAGGCCCTCCTTTCTCTTCATCGTTAGTAGAATGTCTGTACAACCTGGCCTATGATAAGTGCCCATCCGTCGGCAAGCACAAACAGCAAAATCTTAAAGGGCATGGAAATCGTGGTTGGCGGCAACATCATCATACCCATACTCATAAGGGTGGATGCCACAACCATATCTATAACTATAAACGGTATGTAGATCATGAATCCGATCCAGAATGCCGTTCGAAGTTCCGATATCATAAAACTTGGAACCAGTACCGATGTGGGAATGGTCTCAAGCGAGCCGTCCCATTCAAGCTCAGCGATCTGCATGAAGAGCTGAACATCCTTCAGCTGGGTCTGCGGATACATAAACTCCCTTAAGGGATCCATAGCCAGTTCCATGAATTCCGTGGTGTCTATGTCTCCCGCTTCATACGGTTTCAGTGCCGTATCGTTGATCTTGGTAAGCGTGGGCTGCATTATAAAGAATGTGAGTATTAGGGCGAGTCCCAGAAGTATCTGGTTCGGAGGTGCCGTCTGGGTATTCAGCGCGGCCCTTGTAAAATGAAGCACGATGATGATCCTCGTGAAGGAGGTCATCATTATGATAAGAGTAGGTGCGATCGCTATGAGTGTCAGAGTGATGAGTATTCTGAGCGCTCCGTTTAATGAACCGTTATCCCCTTCATATTCAAGCGTAACCCTGTTAAGAGTATTCAGCGTATTGAGATCCTCGGGATCGTCGTAGGTACCCGCAGGATCAACGGCTGTAGACACCGAAGTCTCTCCGGTATTCAGGTGATGCTCTGTTGCATAGGAAAAAGATTTCCCATTAAACCACAATATGCCCACCGCGATCAGTAGGCATAATAGCTTTATTATTCTCTTTTTTCCAGTTTTACTCGTTGGTTTCATCACTCTTTTCCCTTACGTTGTCACTGGAATTTTTATCTTTTTTCAGTGCTTTTTCAAACATACTTTTAAAGGCAGATTTAGAGCCGTCAGGCTTAATCTCCTTAAGCTCTGACGGATCAATATCTCCCAAATAAGTAACTGTGTCCTTGGAAACAGCAAGCACCTTATATGTCTTCCCGACACGTACTATCTGCATCCACTTATTGTTCGCAATATGAGTGGTCTCAATGACCTCGATGTTTCGGCCTGAATTCTGACTCCGCTGATAGTTGGCAAGCCACTTCGTCACAACTGCAGTCACGGCCAAAACGACCACAAAGACTACAAGCACAGTTATGAGCTGTGCGTACGCAGATGTGCTTAACAGGATCATTAGCCGACAACCTTCTTAACAGCTTCCAAAACTCTGTCCTGCTGGAAAGGCTTAACAATGAAGTCCTTAGCACCGGCCTGAATTGACTCGATAACCATTGCCTGCTGACCCATTGCAGAGCACATGATAACCTTTGCGCCTGCATCTACGCCCTTGATAGCCTTGAGAGCCTGGATACCATCCATCTCGGGCATGGTGATGTCCATGAGTACAAGGTCAGGAGTAAGCTCTTTATACTTCTCAACTGCCTTTGCTCCGTTTTCAGCCTCGCCTGCAACATTGTAGCCATTCTTAGAGAGAATGTCCTTGATCATCATTCTCATGAATGCTGCATCGTCTACAATCAGGATGTTTTTTGCCATTTCTTTTTCCTCCAATAGTTATATCTTATTCGTAGGTTTCTATTACTTTATAATCTCCGTTACACGTACGCCGAAGCTTTCTTCGATGACTACAACTTCGCCTCGTGCAACGAATTTACCGTTAACAAGTACATCAATGGGTTCACCGGCTATTCTGTCAAGCTCGATGATGGTACCGGGAGCAAAATTGAGGATCTCGGAGATGGTCTTCGTCGTTCTGCCGAGCTCAACGGTAACTTCCAGAGGTACATCCATAATAAGTCCGATGTTCTCTCCTCCGGCTCCGCCCGCTCCGTCTCCGGTAAAGCTCTGGAACTGTACCGGTTTTACGTTTACGGCCTGCTGTGCTCCGCCCATCATAGGCATTCCGTATCCGGGCATCATACCCATTCCCGGCATCATCATACCGGGCATCATTCCCATCTGAGGCATGCCCATCTGCGGCATACCGCCCATACCTGCGTTGGGATCCATCTGAGGCATTCCCGCGGGCATTCCCATCTGAGGAGCTGCCTGCTGATCCATGGCTGCGGGAGCCGGAGCAGGTGAAGGTGCTGGTGCAGGTTCGGGAGCTGCGCCTACTGCGTCTCCGCCACCGTCTGCAGAACCGCCCATCTGGGTATTGATGAACGTATCAACTATCTTCTTTGCAAACTCTATGGGATAGAGCTGCATTATGCTGGAATCCACAAGTCCGTCACCGATCTCCATCCTGAAGGAGATCTTTACGAAGGTACCGCCGAGGAAAGGTGCTATCTCCGCTCCGCTGCTGAACTTGGAAAGATCAAGCAATGAAGAATCCGGCGGCGAAATGTCGATCATTGTCGAAAGCATTGTGGACAATGATGTAGCTGCGGAACCCATCATCTGGTTCATAGCCTCGGAGATAGCGCTCAGATGGATCTCTGAAAGCTCTCCGTCGGTATTGGTTCCGTCTCCGCCCATCATAAGGTCTGTGATAACCTTAACATCCGATTCTTTCAGAACCAGGATGTTGGTTCCGTCCAGTCCCTTTGTATATTTGATCTGAATAAATACACAAGGCTTTTCGTAATTGCCGAGCAACTCATCCCATGTTGCCAAAGTAACAATGGGAGTTGTGATATTAACCTTACGGTTAACAAGGGAATAGAGTGTAGTTGCTGACGAGCCCATGCTGATGTTGGCAACCTCGCCGATGGCATCTTTTTCTACGTCTGTAAGTTCGAAGCCATCCGCACTCGCCGCGCTGCTTCCGGTAAGGAAGTCTTCCTTCGGCGGCTCATCCGAAGCAGGTGTGCCCAGATCCATACCACTTAAATCCGGCGGATCATCTCCCGACAGATCCATACCGTTCAAAAGGGCATTGATCTCGTCCTGGGAAAGCATTCCTTCCATCTTCTATTCCTCCTCTCTAATCACTGATGTAACCTGCACCGCATAACTGTCATCGTTGGCGCCGGGTAGGGCAGTGAATTTTTTAATATTCCCTACATAGATATCCATATCGTTATCGACCTTGGTGTCAAGTCTGATACAATCGCCGACCTGAAGATTCATAAAGTCTGATACGGATATGACGGTCTTTCCAAGTACAGCTCTTATGGGGATATCTACCCGTCGGATCATCGATTCTATGTAATCTTCGAAGTTTTCGTCCCTGTTCTCCTGCATTGTGGAGAACCAGTACTTGGTATTCAGCTTATCCATAACATCCTCTAATGTGATGAATGGTAAGCAGATATTCATAAATCCTTCGACATCGCCGATCTTGAGGTTCAAAGTGACGATGGCTATCATTTCGTTCGGTGCAATGATCTGTGCGAACTGAGGGTTTGTCTCAACCCTTTGGAGGACGGGTGAAACATCCACAACGTTCTTCCACGGTTCTCGTAAGAGTCCGACCATCATAATCAGTATTCGCTGAACAATGGTCATCTCAATCTCCGAGAAGTCCCTGGCTTTGTCCAAAGCCTGACCCGTTCCGCCAAGCATTCGGTCTATCATAGCGTATGCTATGTTGGTGGCCAGATCCATTATAATATTACCGTTCAAAGGTTCAAAGTTTATAATTCCCAAAATAACCGGGTTAGACAGCGCATTGGAGAACTCGTTAAATGTAACGGTCTCGGAGCTGGCTACCGTAACCTGCACGTTCTTTCGAAGATAAACCGGAAGGTTTGTAGAAATAAGTCTTCCGTAATGCTCGAAAATGATCTCCAGTGTCCTTAAGTGTTCCTTTGAGAACTTTGTGGGACGACCGAAATCATAGTTTCTGACCTGTTTTTCTTCTTCGCCCGATATGGAATCAACATCCAGGTCTCCACTGGCGAGGGACGCTAGCAGGTTGTCTATTTCGTTTTGTGAAAGGACTTCTCCCATACCGTCCTCCTGCGGACCTGTAGTTTAGTACATTAACCGAACTTTACGTCACTGAACACGATTCCGTAAATAAAGTCGGATTCGAACATGCCCTGAATGGCTTTGAGGATCTCTTTTTTGAGTCCTTCTTCATCATTGCGGCACTCTGCCTCAGTCTTGGATGAAATGACTGTTCTGATGGCATCTTTAATAAGTGACTCGTTGGTTGCAACAAGTTCATTCATGGTCTTGTAGTCTTCATGATTCTTGTTGATCTGGAGCGATACTTCGCAGAGCATATGTGTCTGCTTTTCTTTTCCGTCATCCCCTACAACAACCTTGAGAGGAATGGTCATGGAACCCTGGATCGTGTATACCTCGGTATCTGCCAGAGAGATCTGCTCAACCGCGCTCTCCTCGGTTCCGTCGGTAAGTTCAAGATTCATGACTGTTGCTATGGTATTTACCAGTGTAGCTGTCTTGTTGTTGGTGCTTGTGACGCTGATCATCATTACGGCAGTAAGCGCTATGTTAACAAGTAAAAGCGCAAGTATTACTATCGTAAGCAGATTCTTTTTCATCTTTTAACCCCTTATTTTGCGTTGTTATAGATTCTTATCTCAACGCGCCTGTTTTTGGCTCTTCCCTCTTCCGTGGAGTTGTCCGCGATAGGAAGTCTCTCTCCCATTCCTGCATGCTTTAACATTGTGGGATCGAGGGTGCTGTGGTTTACGAGATAATAGAAAACGGAAAGTGCTCTCGCACTGGAAAGTTCCTCATTGTCGGCAAAACGTGCGCTCTTGATGGGCACATTGTCCGTATGTCCGTTGATCTCTATTTCTCCACCGGCATATCTTTCAAGAATAACTGCAACTTTATCCAAAACCGCCTCTGATTCCTTTTTAAGGCCTGCGGAACCGGAATCAAACAGAAGCGCTCCCTTCATGGTAAGAAGTACATACTGTGATGTGAAGGATACATCGATCTGATCGGACATGTTGCTGTCGGCAACCGCCTCGGAGATCATCTCGGCCAGCTCTTCGTTGTCTGCCAGATTCTTTTCCTCCATCATCTCATTCATTTCTTCGTAGCTTCGGGTAAGGTCTGGTCGCTGGGAAGTACCTGATCCGTCGCCTCGTATTCCTGGACGTTGTCGGATTCGGTTTCCGCATCCTCGGCCGCACCCATACTGTTAATGTATTCGGCAAGGTCATTTAACTGACTCACACCGTTGCTGATCAGAATTCCTTCGCCGATGGAAGTTGCTCCCGCGGTAAAGATACTGAATGAGCTGTTCATTGAAGCGATAAGTTCGTTGAGCTTTGCTTCGTCAATGGTGGACATTGAGAACAGAAGCACGAAGAAACACAGCAGCAGGTTCATAAGGTCGGAGAAAGTCGCCATCCATGCCGGGGAACCGGCTGGGGGATCTTCCTGCTTTTTGCCCATCCTTACTCACCTCCCTCGTCAGAAGCAGCTGCTTCACGATCCTTGGGTGCAAGGAAGGACTTAAGCTTCTCCTCGATAACACGGGGGTTTTCTCCTGCCTGTATGGACAAAAGGCCCTCTATCATAACTTCTTTCTGGATCATCTCTATAGCGTTGTCCGCCTTCAGTTTGTTGGATGTAGGCGTACAGATCCAGTTTGCAAGAAGTGAACCGTACAATGTTGTAATAAGTGCAACCGCCATGGAAGGTCCGATGGATGACGCATCTTCCATGTTGTTAAGCATGTTAACCAGACCTACGAGGGTACCGATCATACCCCAAGCAGGACCCATGGCTGCAAGTGTATCCCAGAAGCCGACTCTGTTTTTGTGTCTGGCCTCTGCGTTGTCCATCTCAGCCTGCATAATGTCACGTACAAGATCCGGGTCGGTACCGTCGACAACAAGCAGAATACCTTTCTTGAGGAAGGGCTCGTCCATATCTGCAGCCGCTTCTTCGAGAGCAAGCAATCCATCTTTACGTGCAACATTGGATAATTCAATTATTTTTTTGATGATATCGGTTGTATTTGCGCTGGGTGCCTTGAAGATCAGCAGCAAGCTCTTCAGTCCGGCGATGAAGTCTGCCATGGACTGTGAACAAAGAGTAGCTGCAAGCGCTCCACCGAATGTGATGATGGCGGAAGGAGCGTCAAGGTAGCTGGGGAATCCTCCGATTCCGGCCGCTGATATAATACCGAATATCAGCATGCCCAGACACAGGAAAAATCCGATTAAGGAAGCTAAATCCACTTAAATAAACCTCTTTTTCACGCAAAAAGGAACATTATCTCCCCTTTTTCTGACAAAAAAGAAAGAAAATGTGCACTCCTTAAGCAAGAATATCCTTTCTGTACGATTTTACTAAATTTTTGATATCTTGTCTACTTTCTTTTACAATTATTTTTCTGCCTGTATTCAAGGTAAGTACGGTATCCGGCGTTTCCTCGACGATTTCCAGCATATGCGGATTTATCAAGATTTTCGAGCCGTTTAATCTGGTGACTTCAATCATAGGCGTGACCTTTCTTATACCGGAATATTATACCATACCTTTACATGTTTTTTGAATATAAATCCTAATAAAAATTAAGTAATATCACGAAAAGGAACGAGCGAAAAACCCGTTCCTTTCCGGCTATTTAATTTAGTTACCTAAAAACATTACCTCTTGAGGTTTGTAAGTTCTTCAAGGAGTGTATCGGAAACAGTGATAATACGGCTGTTTGCCTGGAATCCACGCTGTGTGGTGATCATGGTTGTAAACTCGTTCGAAAGGTCTACGTTACTCATTTCCAGAACACCTGTGGTCATGTATCCGCCGCTTGCGGTTACATCAACACCGATTCCGTCGAACTCACCAGAGTTCATTGTTGCAGAGTAGAGGTTATCTCCTTCCTTGGAGAGACCTGAGTTGTTTGCAAATGCTGCGGTTGCAATCTGGCCGAGGAGTTTTGTCATACCATTGTCATAGCTTGCGTAGATCATACCATTCTGCTGTACGGTAACGCCGATCATGTCACCAAGCATACGTCCTGAACCGATGCCCTTCTTATCTCCGCTTGTTGCAGCTACGGTTGATGTACCGTTGTTGTTGAACATTGAGATATCGGAGAAATCTATGGTCACGTTCTCAAAGTTTCCGCCGAGCTGTGAGAGATTGAGAAGTGCGGTTGTTGCGTTGGTTCCGTTGATTCCGGTAAATGCACCGGTGTTTTTGTTGAAGCCTAAGTTGATACCGTCGATCTTTCTTCCGACGAATTCTTCGGTATCTCCGAGAGCTCCGGCTGCCAGCATTGAAGCTACTGTATCATCAAGAGTTCCGTCAGAATCGGAATCCTTTGCAAGTTTCAAGAAGCCTTCGGTATTTCCACCATATCCGTAAGCCTTTGCGATAGCATCAAGTGCTGTCTTCTGCTCGTCGGTATAGGTTCCGTCTGCGGCTGCAGCAATGGGAACTGTCGCAACTGTATTTCCGTCACCGTCCTTCAAGTCATTACCGGCCCAGGTATATGCTGTATCTCTGGTAATGGTTGCTGCATCCAGAGTCTGGTTTGTTCCGAATGCGGTCATTCCGGAGATATCTACGGGATTACCGTCGGAATCGAGCAGGCTTGTAAGCTCCAAGGAAAAGCTCTCTGTGGTGGAACCTGCAACACTGTCGGAATCCTTGAGTGTGAATCTTGCTGTGTAGCTGTATCCCAGAGCATCGTAGAAGTTTAAGTTAACACTCTTACCTGCATCAGAAGTAACATCCGTGTCGTTCCTGTCCAGGATTCCTGCAACTGTTGCATTGTAAGTTGCTTCGGGGGGATATGTCATATTTGCATCGCTCATGATACGAAGAGCGGATACTGTATCTTTCTTGATAACGGTGGGATCCTCCGAATCGGGAAGCCATCCCATTACGTTATAACCGGTTGAAGTCATGGCAAGATTACCTGCGCCGTCAACATAGAAGGAACCGTCGCGGGTAAAGAAGTTCTGGCTTCCGTTGTTAACAACGAAGAAGTTCTGTCCTGTTATCATGATATCAAAGGGATTTCCTGTAGACTGAGCTGAGCCCTGACCGTCAATGTTCATGGTGATGGCACCGGTCTTAACACCGAGTCCGATCTGGCGGGCGTTGGTACCGCCGGTTCCGGTGGTAGCGTTAGGTCCGCTGGCCTGCTGTGTGGTCTGGCTCATAAGATCTGAGAAGTTGATGGTACTTGATTTGAAAGCTGTGGTGTTAACGTTTGCGATATTGTTACCGATAACGTCCATTCTTGTCTGGTGGGTCTTAAGACCTGCAACACCAGAATAAAGTGATCTCATCATAAGGCATTTCCTCCAAAGATTTGTGCTTTGGAGTAGTCACTATCGGCTTCCTCTCTCATTCAGAAGCCTTGACCCCCATCCAGGTCCGGTCTTTTTACATAATGACTGCTCCGTTAATGTGTGTAAATACGTTTTCAATTGTTTCGTTTGAATCCATGGCCGTAACGACCGTCTGATTCGGGATGTTCACGATAAAAGCCATGTCATCGACAAGTACGAGTGAATCTTTGATTCCTTTCTCGGCAGCTTTCTTAGTGCCGTTAACCAGTCTGTCCATCTGGTTCTGAGTCATCTCTATCCCTCTGTCATTAAGCCTGAAGGATGCATGCTTTGAAAACTTAAGGCCGTTTTCTTCGATGCTCTTCTGGGAAAAGATCTGGCCGAATGATAAACCGTCCGCATTTCTGACTGCCTGTGGCTTATCTTCCTTCGGCGAGTTTAAAACCTGATTTGCTAACTGGTCGATAGAAAGGAAACCGTTGTTTTTGATATCCATTGGTTTTTCTCCTTTCTAAGTAATGATCGTGTTCCATCACAATCTATATATCGTCAGAGAGGTAAAATACTTTACCCCTCCGGCGAAATTTTTTAGATTTTTTATTCGTTTCCGCTTGTTTCTTCAGCCTCTTCGCTTGCAGTAAGTGCTTCTGCGCGCAGCTGAGAAAGCTTTTCAACATATCTGTTGTATCTTGCAAGCGTATCTGCCGCAATAAAGCTCTTCTCGTAATCACTCATTTCCGAGTAAGAAGCAGCGAGTTCATCTATCTTCTTACCGTCTGAAGAGATAGAGATATTATTTATGGCAGGTAGCTTATTGAGCTTAACGGTAAAGTCGGAAGCTCCGGTATATGCATTCTGATAATCCCTGTCAACAACAGTATCAAGATCGTCAAGAGAATACAGCGATTCGTTTATGGAAAGATATGGCTTTCCGCCTTCATAGACAACGTAATCAACCTTGCCCTGAACATAATCCTGTTCGCCTGTTGAGTCGGTTGTCTTGATATAAACCTCCTGTCCGACAAGGCTGCTGGCTCTTGAAAGATCCATTGAGGAAGCCATATTTGAAATAGCCTCAACCTGCGAAAACTGAGCATACTGAGCTATATATTCCGTATTTGAGGTGGGCTGCATGGGATCCTGGTATTTCATCTGCGCGACAAGAAGCTGGAGGAAAGCGTCCTTATCCATATCCTGTCCGCCGCTCTTCTGGGATTTCGAAAGCGAAGCCTGGGAAGCGGATTCAACTACCTGTCCGTCCTTTATGAGTGCTGATAATGCCATATAGTGCTCCTTTCCGGATATTTATACCTGAACGTCCATCGTGCCGCCGTTTGCCGCCATCATCTCTGCTGCAATGCGGTCATCGCCTTCAAGTTCTTCAATATCTTCCGTGAGGAAATCAGGTCCAAGCTGAAGTCTTCTGACTCTTCTCGGTGCATTAGCCGCCTGCTGTTCTTCCTGATGTCCCTGCTGTTCCATGTTCTGCTCGAAGCTGTGCGTTCCGACCGAAACCTCGATTGAATTGACCTTGATACCCTGTTCCTCGAATCTCTCCTGAAGCTGGATCATCTGATTCTCAAGTACCGCTCTTACCTGCTCGTCCTGGCATGTGAAGTTTGCTGTCAGAGTTCCGTCCTTGTGAATAAGGCTTATCTGTATATTGCCAAGCGATGCTGGATGAAGCTGCATCTCTATCGTCTGCATATCAGGCTTAACCTGAGAGCGCATGTAATCCATGATCTGGTTTGCGATCTCCTGGGGAGTCGTTACCTGAGTCTGTATCTGAGATACATTTCCTTCGGGCTGTACTTCCATAGCCGCATCAGCAAAGCTCTGATTCTGTAAAATCGCATTTTCCTGCGCCTGCTGTCTGTGTCCGTTTCCTTCCTGATGATGTGAATTCTCGTGACGGTCCGCAGATGTTTTTATCTCAGTACGGATCACAGGAGAACTCTCCTCTGAAGGAGCAGTCTGCTTAAGATCGCTTTTTTCGCTCGTGTCAGCCTTCTTATCGGTATCTGCCTTCCGATCATCGACTTTTACGTTCGCATTTTCTGTGGTGATAACTTCTTTTACAGTCTTTTCTTCGGAAGTAACGGTTCTTTCTTCGGAAACCGTATCCGTTTTTTCAGTCTGCTTTACGGTGTTTTCTTCAGTAGGGGTCGCAACCGTTTCAGTTTCAGTTTCGGTTTCATCAAAAGGAACCAAAGTCTCTTCCTTCAGGATGGGAACGGTTTCCTCCACAAAGCTCTTAAGCCCGGCGACATCCATTTCCCCGATACTGCTCTCAGAATCAAGAACAGTCTTAAGTGCTTCGTTAATATTCTGATATTGCTCAAAATGGGTTTCATTCGTAAGAAGTGAGAGGGAATCCTCTGCACCCATTGCGCGAAGAGCAAAAGCAGAAAGGTCCTGGGGATTTAAGAGATCCGTACTCTTAAGATCAAGCTCGGCTAAAATATCCTTTGCCTCATCGGGTGTGATCTCAAGGATCTCGCTTATCTGAACGAAAAAATCTTCAGCTATGGTTATGAGTGCCGCGAATGCTTCCTGAATTTCCTCATCAGACAGATTAACGTTCTTTTCGTTAAGTCCCTGTCCTCTGACCGGCGTATTTCCGGTCTCATTAGTCTCACCGGCAGTATTATCAGTGTCTGCCGATTTCTTGTCCGCCTGCTTGTTTTCGGTGGCTGTTGTCTTTCCGGCATCAGCCTTGTCCTCTCCGGCAATTCGGTCCGAGGTTTTATTTCCTTCTTCAGCAGGTTTTTCCGCCTTAGTTTCATTTTTTACCTGAGCTCTGTCATTCCCCGCTTCCGGCGAACTCTTACTCTGTGATAAAAAACTCTGGAAACTTGCGGAATCGCTTGATGTTGTCTGGGAGATCGTGTTCGAGAGCTTTCCGGCTGTAAGCTGCTGCATTCCGATGTTAAGGCTTCCGAACAGGCTTCCCACATCAGTTACTGATGTGCTTCCCATAAGCGTACTCCTTTCCGATATGACTGATAAATGCTTTTGTCATCTATCATTTTTTTGATCTGCCCGAAGACAGACTATAACAACTTCATTTACTTTATCGGAAAGGAGTGCGGAAAACTTAACAGGTATTTAAAAATTTTTTCTTCATTCAGTCAGCGCCAAAGGGCGAAACGCTGATTACTTTTTGTTTTCCTATTCTCTTCATTCAGTCCGCGCCAAAGGACGCCGCGGACTGCGTAACACTTCGTGCGGAAATGACGGTGAGGCGTTCGTCATTTCCGTCAGCGTTTCAAAAGACGAAACGCTGATTACTCCGGATTCATAATTTTTGTCAACTTAGCGGCTACATCGGAGTTCATTACTCCCAAGATCTTGCCTCTGTCCTCGGCATTCATAGCCTGAAGAATCGTTGCAGCTAATTTAAGTCCCTCTGCATCCGTCATGGCCTCAAATATTCCGGCCGCCTGCTTGGGTTTCATCTCGGAATATGCCTGGGCATAAGCCTGGATCTCCGCATCCGCCTCAAGCTGCGCCACTACCTGTTTGTACAGATACTCCGCCGTAGTCGGATCCATGGTCTCGTAGTATTTCCTGTACTCCTCTGCGCCCGGTCCGTTTTCCGCATAGATGACTTCCTCGTAAAACTCGTTTCTTATACGTTGGAACTCAACCTGCATTTTTTCGAATTCTTTTAGTCTTGCGACCTCAGCGGACAGTTCGGCGATCTGTTCATCCTTTGCGGTGGATGAGGTCTGTAACGCATCAAGCTGAAGTTCAAGTACCGCGATCTGATTTACGGCATCTTCAAGCGAAGTATATCCTCCGTAGCTGTCGGGATCATTGGTTATTGTCTGCGAAGTCTTCGGGAGTATCAGATTGAGCACGGGAACATCCTTGAGGATCGGTGTCATTACCGAGCTTCCGAAACCGCCGACATCCAGCTTGATCACAACTACCACAACTGCGAGCCACAAAAGTACAATAAATACCGTGGCAAGAAAAGTCACAAAGCCGTTGCCCTCTTTGTCCTCATCGAGAGCTTCCTCCTGCTTTGCGATCTCCTTGGCGCGCTTTTTAGCTTCTGCTTTGGATTTGGCCTGTTCTTTTTTCAGTTCTTTCTTTTCTTTGTCGAGCCTTTTTCGCTCTTCCTGCTCCGCCTTTTCTTCAGGCGTCATCTCCTTGGCCATTTTCAGTACCTTTATCCATATTTGCTAACTGTTATTCCTGATCTTCTGACCGTGTGTATAGCTTGTAAGTTCGTCTATGACTTTGCCTTCGGCACGGTTTTCCTCTGCTACAAATTCTTCAAAGGCTTTTTCCCTCAGCTTGTCGTAGGTCTTTCTCTCCATCATGGCCTCAGCCATTTTAACCCTGGCTTCCTCGACCTCTTCCTCGGCCTTTTTTATCGCCTCTTTCTGAAGATGTATAGCCTCCTCGGTCTGAAGTCTTGCGAGCTGGTTATCGTCGATATCCCTGAAATTCAGGTTGCCCATCAGAAGCCTTTCCGCTTCTTCCTCCAGATTGTGCTTTTTAAGGACAAGCACATCCAGCTTTCTCTCCTCTTCGTTAAGGCGGGCAATGCACTCGGCAAACTCCTGTTTTGCCTGGGTTTCCATCTTCTCTTTTATATTAAGGACATTTTGAAGACTGAACCTGAATCTAGCCATTGGTTATACCTGTAATCATTCGAAGAGTGCCTTTAACTGTTCTACGGTCTCTTCAAAGGTAAATTTCTCATCTGTAGCCTGACATAAAAATTCATTAACGGCATCTATCTTTGAGATGGAATAATCTATCTTAGGATTCGAACCGCTCTTGTATGCGCCGATATTAATGAGATCCTCTGCTTCATTGTAGGTCGCAAGAACGGTCTTTAACTGGCTTGCCGCCACCTTATGATCCTTTGCCGCAATGGAGCTCATGCATCTTGAAATACTCTGAAGAACATCGATAGCCGGATAATGATTCTTGTGTCCGAGCTTTCTGTCCAGCATTATATGT
>JAEEGL011436163.1_pt1 | contig 37087 bp, 30 predicted proteins | sample 9134231 | NCBI WGS metagenome assembly JAEEGL01 (sample SAMN16246548, study PRJNA631951) | gut metagenome | biome: gut microbiome; feature: rumen; material: fiber-attached | host: Bos | place: Iran: Karaj | collected 2018-10 | reverse complement strand
TGCCGAGAAGATTGGCATCATCGGCATCTGCGTTTGGGGTGGAATCGCCCTGAATGCTGCCGCTGCCGACACACGCATCAAGGCTACCGTAGCCTCAACGATGTATGATATGACGCGCGTCAGTGGCAACGACTATAACGATGCTTTCGACAATGAACAATGGCGTCATAGGAACCGTGAGAATCTGTCCAAGCAGCGTCTCGCCGACCCCAGCGCGATGGCTGGCGGTGTGCTGGATAGCGTGCCCCCACAGGCTCCCAACTTCGTCCACGACTACTACGATTATTACAAGACTCCACGTGGCTATCATGCCCGTTCAGGCAACTCGAACGACGGGTGGCGCGTCATCGGCACACAGGCCTATGCCAATAATCGTTTCCTCTATTATATCAACGAGATCCGCTCTGCTGTTCTCGTGATGCATGGTGCTAACGCCCACTCGCGTTACTTTGGCGAGGCAGCCTATCACTATATGGTAGATGGCAAGGCCGATGGCTACAAGTTTGTTGGTGAACCCAATCCCAACCCTGAGAACAAGCAGCTGCTCATCATCCCCGATGCCACTCATTGTGATCTCTACGATGGCGGCTACGAAGAGAAACAAGCTCGACCGAAGGTCAAGGGACAGCCCAAAAACATGATTCCTTGGGACACTTTAGCCGACTTTTTTACAGAGCATCTCAAATGATACTTTCTACCATATGGCGACCATCAAAAGAGAAGAAATGTCCCCTGGAGGCAGATGCCTTCAGGGGACAACACTTTTAAAATCACCACTTACTCGAAACTGTAGAAGAATGAGGGGAAGCCTTCGACAGTAGCAACCTTGGTCTCTACCTCACCCGTGTTGATGTCGACGGTTGAGAAACCATTATATGCGTCGTTGGCTGAGCCGAATACCATCTTATTACCATGACGTCCCATAGCCACACCGTGACCGTTGGACCGTGGCAGTCCGTCGATGACCTTTATGGTCTTCTGGTAGAGATCGACCAAGAGCGCCACTCCGATACGAGCCGTGAAGGTGTTGGTATTGGTGGGGTCAAGCGCTGGCGCGAAGCCGTAGGCGTACATCTTTCCGTTGCCGGCATAGCGGCACATCATCAGCACATTCACATAGTCGCAACTCAGGCCGCTGACTTTCTCGGTGGAGAATTTGATACTATAGGTCTCGTCAAATTCGGTCTGGCCCTTCTTAATGCGGGCGATACCGGAATTGAGGCCTGGGATATAGCCGAACGAGCCTGTACAGTTGATATAGAGGTCGCCCTGCTCGTCCTCGAAGATGGAGTGGTTATCGATAGGACGTGTGGGACCGCAGAGCCCCAGTGAGGTGTTACGTATCTTCTTGATGAACTGGTCGTCGGCCACGTTGTAGAGGGCCATCTCGAGGGCGTTCTCGCTAGGCATCCACTGCGAGTTGTACTGCTCGAGGGCGACGTAGAGGATGCCATCGCGGATATATAGGGCACCAGGATAGGCCGAGACACCCTCATTGTGCAGGCTGGAGACATCAATACGCCCTGTCTCGGTCATCGTCTCGGGGTTGAACACGATGATCAGATCAAGGCTCTGACAGCAGATATAGGCCTTCTCCTGACTGGCCTCAACAACGATGGCCGCACTGGAGTTGGCCGGGAGCATCATAGAACCCTTGAGTTCCAACTGGTTGTCGGCATTGAGCACATAGCGGCGCAGTTTCAGTTCCGTACCTCCCATATAGTCAGGGAACACGTAGATATTGCCGCTCTTGCAGACACAGGGATACGAGCCGAAACCCAGTGGGATAGCGTTGGCATTAGAGTAGCTGACACCTCCATCGAGCTGGCCTACGGCCTGCAGATAGCCGCTGCCGCTATCGCCTGAGGGGTTGGTAACGGTGGTGGAGAACAGGATCTTACCTGCTGCGGTGTTGTCGTCCTTGCGGTTGACATCGTCATCGTCGCAGGCGGTCATGGTGAGTGCCAACGCTGCGACCCAAATCAAATGCTTGAAGTTCATGTTTCTATAGATTTATTAATGTGATAAAAACTGGTTATTTCAGAATGTATTTCACCTTGAAGGCGACATTACGACCAGGCAGAGGGCGGTTCAGGTCGGAATAGACAACACGGTCGGTGAGGTTCTTCACCTTGAACGTCAGTGTCCAGCGGTTATTCTGGAAACTATGCTCGATGCCGGCATCGAAGGTGAGCGAAGTGGGGATCTTACGGTCCTGGTAGCGACTCATCTCGAAGTCGTAGAAATATTTGTGGATATACGACGCATCGACCAACAGGCGGCTGTTCTGTGCGCGGCCACCAAAGAGGTTCTCCTTGTGTAGTTCGAAACCTGCGTTTGCCAAGAAGTAAGGGATGTTAGGCATGCGTTTGTTGTAGGTGGGGTTGGCAGCCGTCGAACCAACCTCGAACTTACGTTTGTCGCGCAGGTTCTGATAGGTGGCATTGATGTAGAAATACAGGAAAGGGGTGGCGTCGCCCTTCACCTCACCATCGACGCCGTTGGTCACCACCTTGCCGAAGTTAGCATAGCGCGCCATCGAGGGTATCATATCAGCCTGATAGCGGATCATATTATCGAGCTGATTCCAGAAATAGTTAGCCTCGACCTCGATAAAGCCGTAGTCACTGGGACGGTGGTAGATGAATCCGGCATTGATACCTTTGCAACGCTCGGGCTCGAGATTGGTGGCGGGCAGTATGGAGTAGCCGTTGCCTGTGAGTTCCTCAGCCGTGGGGATGCGCACCTCGGAACTGAGCGACACCTTTGCCATGAGCTCTTTGGTGAGCTTATAGCGCAGAGCCTCACTGGCACCCCAGTAGTTACGATGCAGACTGATGCTGGTGGGATTGTTGATAAAGGTATATTCCAGCACACGGGTGCGGGAGGAGTAGCTGAAGTTCTTCAGTGTGGTTGCACTCATAAAGCGACCGCCAAAGAGCGTCAGATCGTAGGAAAGACCCACCGTGAAACTGCTCATATGACTGGGGAAGTTGGTCTGATAGCCGAAGCTCTTGTCCATCAGCTCGTTCTTGGGGTTCTGACGCGTGTGGGTAGCATACAGGTTGATATTGAAAGCATGGTGCTCGTTCAACAGGTAGTTCAGGTTCAGCTTACTTGCCAAGTCGTGGGTATGGTTCTTTGAGTCGGAGGCATAAGAGCCCTGTTCACCGCCATAGGGCGAGACGGCAGGATAACGGTGACCGTCCCAGTCATAACGGTACATAGCATCGTCTTTCAGTCCGTTCTCGCCGTAGCTGTAGCAGCCGTCGAAATCGAAGTCGAGACCGTCGAACAGGAAGTTGTCGCGCTTCAGCGTGAGAGCGGTGATACCCGACATGCCGTGGTTGTAGGCCTCGCGGATATCGCTGTCAATGCCCTGTATCTCGGCTTTCGTACCAGTGAACACAAGTTCGAGTTTCGCCTCGTCAAAATACCACTTAGTAGCTTTCAGCGACGCACCCATCATCATCTTCTGAAACGTGTCATGGTCACGCCTCACCTTACGGTTGCCAAGGTTCAGAAGTTCCATCTTGTAGTTATTGTCGGAATAGGTTAGACAACCGCCAATGCCAAACTGCAGGCCCGTGTCTTCGTTGGACCGCTTAAACGTGAAGTTGAGTTTGTGGGTGTTGAATGAGGCGATCTCGTAGCTGGCGTCGAGATAGAAAGGCGGATACTCTTTGGTCACGACATTGACCACACCGCCCAGGGCAGAACCGCCGAAACGATATGGCACAATACCTTTATATATCTCGATGCGCTCGATCATATCTGTGGGAACGTCGTTGAGCGTCATGTAGTCGCTCAGCTGACCAATGGCCGCCTCATCGATATAGACCCCCATGCGCTTGCCTTCGAGACCACGGACGGAGATGCGCGAGGCACTGCCCACACCACCTGTATTCCTCACGGTGATGCCTGCCGTACGGGCCAGTGCATCGTTAAGACTGGTAGTTGTTCCCTCGAGCTGGCGCACCCCAAGCACGGTCACTGGCATGGCTGCCTCGCGCATCTTGCGTACCGTGTTATGTGACACCACCGTGACACCCTGCAGTTCTCTGTTGAAAACGATGCTTGTGTCAGAATCGGCACTCTCCTGCGCTGATACGGTCATGACCGTCGTCAGTACGAACATCATCATTTGAATCCTCATTTCTTACAATCTTTTTACCTTAATAGTTTTTTGAGGTGCAAAGGTACGAGGTTTATTTTTTTCTTACAATACCTAAAAATATGTATTCGGAAAACGGCTCTCTGCTATGGGATACTATCAATTAGGGACAGGCCCCACCCTGAGCAGATGAAGGGGCAGAGATTATTTTTTGTAGGAATTACTTTGATGGTATCGGATTATTTCTTATATTTGCAACATCGCTGACCTAGAACAGGCCTATTGACACCTATATAATAAATAAGTCGTATGTTGATTTTAGCCAAATCCTTTAGAATATGAATACAGCCTATCAAGCATTCCTTGCAGATATCAGACAGTTTATCTGCAAAGACCGCATCTATACAGATGAGTTGCGCACCTTGGGATGGGGAACGGATGCCAGTTTCTACCGTCAGATTCCGCAGATCGTCATCCGAAGCGACGGTGAGGAGGAGTTGTCGAGAATCGTGAAGACCTGTCGTAAACACAGGCTGCCTTTCACTTTCCGCGCGGCAGGCACCTCACTCTCAGGACAGAGCTGCTCTGACTCGATACTCATCGTGGCAGGCAAGCACTGGGAGAAATACGAGATCGGAGAGAATCAGAATACCATCCAACTGCAACCTGGTATCGTGGGGGCACGCGTCAATGAGATCCTGAAGCCTTACGGACGAGTGTTCCCGCCCGACCCTGCCTCCATCGGCTCGGCCATGGTGGGCGGCATCGTGGTGAATAATGCCTCGGGTATGAACTGCGGCGTTCATGCCAACAGCGACCGTATGATGGTGTCGGCACGTCTTATCTTGACTGACGGCACAATCCTTGACACAGGCGATGAACAGAGCAAGGAGGCGTTCCGTAAGAGTCACCCCGACTTTCTCAGACGGATTGAGGAACTGCGCGACAAGGTGCGCGCTGACGACGAGCTGGCATCGCGCATCCGTCAGAAATACAGTATCAAAAACGTGACAGGTCTGAACCTGCGACCGCTGATCGCCTATGATGACCCCTTCGACATCATTGCCCACGCCATGGTGGGCTCAGAAGGTACGCTGGCCTTCCTCGCCGAGGTAACGATGAAAACGCTACGTGACTACCCCTACAAGGCCTCGGCAATGGTATACTTCCTCACGATGAAGGAGAGTTGTGAGGCTGTGGTGGCCATGAAACAGCTCAAGGCAGGCGATGAGGATCTGGCGATGAGTGCAGAGAACCTGATGGTGAAAAGTGCCGAGATGCTCGACTATATGTCTCTGAGTGCTGTCGACGATCCCGTGTTCCTACAGTACAAAGAGGATGTGGATGCAGGCAGGATCGAGGGGGTGGAACCTGGCGACTACCACAATCTGACAGCTATCCTGACCGAGACCAAGGGTATCACCCATGAGCAACTGCAGGAAAAGATTGAGAGTATCAAGGAGTGCTTGGGACAGTTCAGACTCTATACACCCTTAGAGTTTACTGAAGACCCGCAGATCTACGGCAAATACTGGGCCATACGTTCTGGCATCTTCCCATCTGTAGGCGGTACAAGACCAATAGGAACATCATGCCTTATCGAGGATGTGGCCTTCCCCATAGAGAGTCTGCCTGAGGCAACGGTCAAGTTGCAGAAGCTCATTGCCGATCACGGTTACAGTGATGCCTGTATCTATGGCCATGCTTTCGAGGGCAATTACCACTTCATACTAAATCAGAGTTTCAAGAGCGAGAATGAGGTGAACCGCTATGCAGAGATGATGCGCGACGTGGCCAAACTTGTTGTCGAGGACTACGACGGCTCACTGAAGGCAGAACATGGAACAGGCCGTAATATGGCGCCATTTGTGAAGTATGAGTGGGGTAACAAGGCCTATAATGTTATGAAAGAGCTGAAGCAAATCTTCGATCCAGAAGAACTATTAAACCCTGGCGTCATTTTCAATGAAGACCCGGAATGCTTCATCAAATGTCTGAAGCCGTTACCGGTGCTTGATTTCGATTTCGACAAGGTGCCCGACGGTGGCCATTACCTAATGGATCCTAGTCTCTCCACGTCTAAGGAGACCATCGAACAGGTGAAACGGGCTAACAAGTGTATTGAGTGCGGTTTCTGCGAGGTCAACTGTATGTCGTGCGGTTTGACCCTTTCCTCCAGAATGCGTATCGCCGTACAACGCGAGATATGTGAGTTGGAGGCTACGGGGGCCGATCCCCTGCGTGCTGCCACCCTACGTAAACAATATAAATACTATGGTGACCAGACCTGTGCTACCGACGGCCTCTGCTCAACCTCGTGTCCAATGAAGATCAACACAGGCGAGCTGACTCACTTGATCCGTCAGATGGACATGAATAACAATCCTACTGGCTACAAGATCGGTGAGTTTGCTGCTAACCACATGGCTGGCATCAAGCAGGGACTGCGCGTTGTGCTCGACGTGGCCCACCTCGGTCACATCACCCTCGGACCGACATTGATGACGAGCGTGTGCCGCACGATGAACAAGATGGGGCTGCCGCTCTGGACAACGGCCATGCCTAAGAAAAAACGTCAGCCGAAACCATCAGACCTCACTCAGTTTATCATTGAACAGGGTATTCCACAAAAGGAAGAGGAACACTCACCGCTAAAGGTTGTCTATTTCCCGAGTTGCATCAACCAGACGATGGGAACATCGAGGAAGAGCGAGAAGAAACAGGCTCTGGTGGACGAGGTAATCCAACTGCTTGCCAAAGCTGGCTATGAGACCATCTTCCCAGAGGGCATGGAGCGTATGTGCTGTGGCCAGATATGGGAGAGCAAAGGTATGCTTGATATTGCCGACCGCAAGAGTGCCGAGCTCGAGGAAGCCCTATGGAAAGCATCCGAACACGGCAAATACCCTGTACTCTGTGCCCAGAGCCCGTGCCTGCACCGCATGCGTAAGGTGATGAAAAAGATGAAACTATACGAACCTGCTGAGTTTATCATGACGTACCTCGTAGAACGTCTCGACTTCCACCCTATCAATCGTCATATCGCCCTTCATCTCACCTGCTCTACCCGTGAGATGGGAGTCGACAAGGACATGATAGCCCTTGCCAGACTCTGCTGTAACAATGTCTATCTGCCCGAAGGCGTTGGCTGCTGTGGCTTTGCTGGCGACCGCGGTTTCACCTTCCCAGAACTGAACAAGTATGGCTTACGCAAGTTGCGTCCGCAGATAGAAGAGAACGCTATCGAGGTGGGCTACAGCAACAGCCGTACCTGTGAAATCGGCCTCGAGACCAATACGGGCATCCCGTATATGAGCATCATCTATCTGGTCAATGAATGTACCACAACTAAACAATAGAACTATTCACAAAAACCTTTTGATTTATGGCAGCAATCATTTCTGTTATCCCTATCCTGCTGCTTTTTGTGCTCATGATGGGCCTGAAGATGTCAGGATGGAAGAGTGCGCTTATCACCCTCGTTGTAACCATCTTGTTGGCATTGTTTGTCGCGCCCTCGATAGGCATCATACCAGCGAAGTACACGGGTGCATCGATTTACGGCATCACCTTCTGGTCTGTAATAGAGGGATTCCTCAAAGCCTGTTTTCCCATCATTCTAATCGTCGTCTGTGCCATCTTTAGTTACAGTGTTCTGTGCGAGACCAAGGAGATTGAGACCATCAAGACGCAGTTCACCCAGTTGACCAGTGACAAAGGTCTGCTGGTGCTGTTGCTTACATGGGGTTTCGGCGGTGTGCTCGAGGGTATGGCAGGCTTCGGTACAGCCGTGGCTATCCCTGCAGCAATCCTCATCGGATTGGGCTTCAAGCCGATGTTCTCGGCCGTCATCTGTCTGGTGGCCAATACCGTGGCCGTAGGCTTCGGAGCCGTTGGTCTGCCAGCGACGACTCTCGCCAACGAGGTGGCTGGTGAGTTGACAGGCGGCATGGCGAGTCACGAGATGCTATGCTCCGTCTCCACCTACATCATCATCCAGCTCTCACTGATGTTCTATATCACCCCCTTCCTCATCCTGATGATGACCGATCGGACGAAGATCGTTAAGAACCTCACGCTCGCTCTCTTCGTAGGCACCATCTCCATCATTATCCAGTTCTCCTGTGCCCTGTTCCTCGGGCCCGAAACCCCTGCTATTCTCGGGAGTGTAGGCAGCATCATCGCCATGCTGATATATAACCGTCTGTTTATCCGTCACCAGACTGGCGACGAAGTGATGCATGTCGAAAGGCAGACCTTCGGCTTCGCCAAGACCTTCCGTGCTTGGAGTGTCTATGGATTCATCATTCTTTTCATCCTCATTTCCAGCAAGATATGTCCCGATATCAACGCCCTGCTCAAGTCGACCCTCGTCACAAAGTTTCAGATGCCCGTCATCGGTAATACGTTCTCCTTCGGCTGGCTCTCGAACGCTGGTCTGATGGTGTTCCTCGGAGCCATCATCGGCGGCCTCATCCAAGGACTGAGCTTCGGGCGACTGATGAAACTGCTCGGCAAAACGGCTTATAACCTACAGAAGACTGCACTGACCATCTGCTGTCTTGTTGCTCTCGCCTCACTGATGAACAACACAGGCATGACGCTAGCCATCGCCACGGGACTCGTCGCCATTACAGGCGCCGCTTATCCGTTCTTCGCACCACTTATCGGTAGCATCGGTACGTTCGTCACCGGTTCGGCTACATCTGCTAATATCCTCTTTGGCAAGCTGCAGGCAGCTGCCGCCGGACAACTCGGTCTGGTGAACGAAGCCAACTTCTTTGGGGTTTCTGGCAACGAGACCAACTGGATAGCTGCAGCCAACTGCGCCGGTTCGGAAGGTGGCAAACTGATCTCACCACAGAGTATCGCCATTGCGACTGCCGCCTGCGATATGGAGGGACAGGATGGCGACATCATGCGCAAGACATTACCTTTCGCCATCTTCTGGATACTGATGAATGGCCTGATGGTATTCCTCGGGCTGCACGTTATATAGTTGCCGTCATATGGACAAGAAAAGAAAGGAGCGCTGAGATATGTCAGCGCTCCTTTTTAGCTTCTTCAAAAAGGACACCGTAGTCTGATGTTGCACGACAGACAGGATTCATAATACTACCTATTATCCTACCTTGTATGATATCACTATTCCAGTGATAACGACTTACAGTCCTTGACACGGCGAAATCGTTGGCAGCCCTCATGATCAGATCAGCCTTCTGAGGATAGAGTTCTATCAATGTCATGGCTGCCGACCATATTCCTGCTGCGTGACCACTTGGGTAAGAATTGGCATACAAAAGATCCTTACCCAGACCCTCATACTGCTCAGACGATTGTACCGTCGCATCAGTCCAGTTACCGTTCTCATCATAGTAGTATTTCTCCATACCACCACCATTATATGATGCCTTGTGCCCGTCATTATCCTCAATTACAAAACAAGACAGGACATTGAACCGGTCGTCTGAGTCAGACTTGCGCTTTCCTTCCTGTTGTTCAGAGCAGCCAGGTCTTAACCGGCCATATTCATAATGACCAAGCGAAGGGCTTGCGTGTTGAAGAATACCTCTTGCAGAGTTTCCTGCCTTCTGTACCAGGAGGACAAGCGCAGCTATCTTCCCTTCAGGATTGATGGTCTCACCTATCGTCGACTCACCAAATACAGCATTGAAATCATACATTCCTCCAACATTTCTCTTATCCGTACCAAATATGTGATGCATATCACTGTCTTCGTCAGCAATGGCCTGAACCGTTCTCTGGTCCGGTAAGTTCCGTTCTGCTACAATGCTGTTGTAGATATCCATATCCACCTTCAAGCAGCCATTAGCCGTCTTCTCGTCAGGGAATGTCGGATTAATTCCTCCACGATCTGCATATGCCGGCACATAAGGACCGGGAGCACTTGCCATGAACTTACGCAGATCAACATAGAAAGCATCGTCGGTAACATGATTACGCGACTCTTCCTCGAGCATCACTGCAAGATGTGTATGATAACGATCGCCACCGACTTCCGTCCTCATCATATCAGTCCTAACCATAGAGTATGTATGCAATGCTGCATAGAGAGCACTTGCAACCAGTCGTGCCACATTGGGATCTGATTTAAAATGGTAGCCGTAGATAGGACTATTCATGCTATAGCCGCCAGCCTCATATCCCGCCTTATAGAGGGCATTACGCTTGGACGGATCGAGTTCTGATAACTGCATGGCACATAACCAGCCTATCATAGTCTTCTTAACAGCCTTGTTATCACCTCGAGCTCCCGTGTAGTAATTGTACACAGATGGGAAATTCTTCTCTTTATAGAGCAAAGGCAAACCATACTTACTCTTACCTTCCAACTGATACATAGCCTCTTCAGTCAATTTTTGCAGATGTTCATAAGTCTTACTATCCTTACGCACATCAATCAAACCATTAAAACTCTCCTTAAGCACTTCATCAAGAAGCACGTTGGCCTTCTCTGTTAAACTCTTGTTACTATCATCGCACTCACATGCAACAAAGACGAAAGGCAATATCCACAAAAGTACTTTTCTCATATTTCTACAGCAGATTCTTTACTCATAATGTCTGATTCGCACATCAATCCCCTCACCTTGCAGTTGTGAAGGAATAGTGCTCACGTCCGTCTGTCCATAGTGATAAGGGAACAGCACCTTGGGTTTGATCACCTTAGCCGCCCTGACCAGTTGTTCCGGCGTCATCGTATAGGGCTGGTTACAAGGCAAGAAGGCAATGTCAATATTCTTGATGGTCTCCATCTCAGGAATATCCTCCGTATCACCGGCAATATAGACCCGCAGTCCGTCAAGAGTCAAGATATATCCATTATCACGCCCTTTGGGATGGAACTGCAGATGACCTTCAGTTGTATTATATGCAGGAACAGCCTCAACCGTGACATCGTCTGCTATCTGTAACTTGTCACCGTTCACCATCACCTTTGGCTGATGCTGTCCATCAGAACCGTACATATCAGCGCAACGCCGGTTCATGATCAATTGTGTTTGCTCCGCAGACAATAGTCTGATGGTCGATGCATCATAATGGTCGGCATGTTCGTGCGTCACGAAGATATAGTCGGCCTTGGGCATCATCGTATAATCCACGACTCTCCCGCCCAGCTTCGAGCACGGGTCAATTTCTATCTCCTTGCCGTTGTACTCGATACGGATACAGGAATGCATCAGAGCGTGGAACTTGATGTCTTTTCCACCCTTGGTTTTGAAAACATCTACCTCGTAGACATCAGTGGTCACCGCCATCCCAGCCTCTTTCCAGGCAATGATGCCACCCTTCAGGTTCACACACTTATAGCCCGCGGCGGCCAATCGACCAGCAGCATTGGCAGAACGACGACCACTTCTACAATAGATGGCAATCGTCTTGTCTGCAGGAAGAATCGCCTTAATCTTCTCTATAAAGTGATCCTCTCCCTGGTCGATATTGAGAGCCCCCTCAATGTGCCCTTCGACGAACTCTGATGGAGTACGCACATCCAGTACCACGACATGAGTATTCCCCATCAGTTCTGCGAAAACCTTCACATCAACATTCTCAAAGTTCTCCTGACCACAGGCCGTTGTCAGCCCTAAAATAGTCAGTAAGCAAGTTATCATCTTTTTCATACAATTCAGTTGTTATCATGCCGCTCCTCTTAAGCGCCGAATGATGCAAATAATCCGTAAATACTATTAAATATTTCCGCAAAAATACGCTTTTAGATTGAGATATCAGAGACTTTTTTTAATTTTGCAACCGATTTTATAATTGTTTATGATTAGAATGAGAAAGAACATAGTCACGACCCTGTTTGTCGCCATCTTTGCTGTCACAGCGAACGCACAGACGACATTAAAGAAAGTATACAACGAAGATATCAACCCCATCGAGCAGATAGACCAGGCTATTACCAGAGCTCAGTCTGAAGGTAAGTTCGTTATCTGTCAGGTGGGTGGCAACTGGTGTCCGTGGTGCCTGCGCTTTGCCGATTTTATCACGAACGACAGCACGATCAGTCAGGTTATTGACAACAGTTTCGTGTACATTCACGTCAACTACAACCCACGTAAGTCGCAAGACGGCGTGGAAAAGGCAGAGCAAGTAAAGACCATGCTACAGCGCCTAAACCACCCTGAGCGTTTCGGATTCCCCGTCTTCGTTGTACTCGACGAAGCAGGTAAGGTCATCCATATCCAGGATTCAAGTTTCTTGGAAGAAGGCAACGGCTATCATCAGAAGAAAGTGCTTCGTTTCTTCAATAACTGGACTCCGAAGGCCGTAAAAGGGTAATACATCATGAGTTTCGAATATATGTCACAAGAGGGCTACGACAAGCTCGTAGCCGAACTGCATCAGCTAGAGAGCATAGAATTGCCACAGGTGAAAGATGCCATCGCCGAGGCGCGCGACAAGGGCGACCTCAGTGAGAACTTCGAGTATCATGCCGCCAAACGAGAACAGTCTCGTCTACTGGGTAGGATACGTTTCAAACAGCGAGTGCTGGCCAATGCACGAGTCATTGACATGTCAAGACTTGGTACCGACAGTGTCCAACTGCTCAGTAAGGTTGAGATGACCAATCTAGCCAACAACAGTAAGATGACCTACACGATTGCCAGTCCCCACGAGGCAAACATCCGCGAAGGGAAGATTTCCATCAAGTCACCTATCGCACAAGCCCTTCTCTACAAGAAGACAGGCGATATCGTGGAAGTACGTGTTCCTGCAGGAACGCTAAGACTCCGCATTGAGAGCATCTGCCTCTAAGACGGCGGAAGCCTTAGTCACTCCTACTCCTCCATCAGTTTACGGTAACGGATACGTTTGGGTTCCTCAAGACCCAGACGCTGTGCCTTATTCTGTTCGTACTCGGTATAATTGCCTTCGAAGAAAAATACGTTCCCTTCTCCCGACCCGTCGGCCGGTGTCTCAAAGGCAAGGATATGTGTACAGATACGATCCAAGAACCAACGGTCGTGACTGATGATGACAGCACAGCCCGCAAAGGCATCCAAGCCCTCCTCAAGAGCCCGGAGCGTGTTCACGTCAATATCGTTTGTAGGCTCATCGAGCAGCAACACGTTTCCTTCCTGTTTCAAGGCAATAGCCAGATGCAAACGGTTACGTTCACCGCCAGAGAGTACAGCACACTTCTTCTCCTGGTCAGCACCATTGAAATTAAAGCGCGAGAGATAGGCACGTACATTCACGTCGCGTCCACCCATACGGATGGTCTCATTGCCACCGCTGACCACCTGATAGACTGTCTTCTCCGGATCAATATCCTTATGCTGCTGATCGACATAGCTCAGTTTTACAGTCTCTCCTACCTCAAAGGTACCGGCATCAGCCTGTTCCAACCCCATAATCAGACGGAACAGTGTGGTCTTACCAGCACCATTAGGTCCAATAACGCCAACTATACCATTAGGCGGCAACACGAAGTTCAGATCAGTGAAGAGCAGTTTCTCCGGATATGACTTCGTCACACCATGCGCCTCAATCACCTTATTACCCAGACGCGGACCATTCGGAATGAAAATCTCCAACTTCTCCTCCTTCTGCTTCTGTTCCTCGTTAAGCATCTTATCATAAGAGTTCAAGCGAGCTTTCCCCTTGGCATGACGCGCCTTCGGAGCCATACGCACCCATTCCAGCTCGCGTTCCAAGGTTTTACGACGCTTCGAAGCCGACTTCTCCTCCTGTGCCAGTCGCTGACTCTTCTGCTCCAGCCATGACGAGTAATTACCTTTCCAGGGTATACCCTCACCACGATCCAGTTCGAGTATCCACTCCGCCACATCATCGAGGAAATAGCGGTCGTGCGTCACGGCGATGACCGTTCCCTCATACTGCTGCAGATGCTGTTCCAACCAGTCGATAGACTCGGCATCGAGGTGATTGGTGGGCTCGTCGAGCAGAAGCACATCCGGTTTCTGAAGTAGCAGACGACAGAGAGCCACACGACGACGCTCACCACCGGAGAGGTTCTTTACGCTCCAGTCACCTGGAGGACAGTTCAGGGCGGCCATCGCACGGTCGAGCTTCGAGTCCATATTCCAGGCATCCGTCGCATCGATAATATCCTGCAGCTCAGCCTGGCGCGACATCAGTTTCTCCATTTTGTCGGGATCCTCGTAGTATTCGGGCAATCCGAATTTCACATTAATCTCGTCATATTCTGCAAGAGCGTCGTACACATGCTGCACGCCCTCCATCACATTCTCCTTCACCGTTTTATCCTCGTTCAGTGGTGGATCCTGCGGCAGATAACCCACCGAATAGCCTGGGCTCCACACCACATTACCCTGATACTGCTGGTCGAGACCGGCAATAATCTTCATCAGAGTCGACTTACCGGCACCATTCAGACCGATGATACCGATTTTCGCCCCATAGAAGAAGCTAAGATAAATATTCTTGAGAACCTGTTTCTGGTTTTGCTGGATGGTCTTGCTCACGCCGACCATGGAGAAAATCACTTTCTTATCGTCTACTGTCGCCATAGGATTATTTCTTTTCTGTTATTACATCAACACCTGTCTTAGATCTGTGGCAAGTGGAAACGGTACTGGTTGTTGAACACCTCTTTGACCGAGTTGATTTCGAGGAATTTCGTGCCACCGCCCTCACCGACATTTCCGCTCAGGTAGGCAATCTTGTCCTCATCCTGCACATAGCCCTTCTGACGAAGCATACGGACGGCAGCATGGAACAGTTCCTCATTGCTGATATGTTCTTTCTGATAGACAGGAATCACACCATACGACAGGTTCAAAAGACGCTGAAGCTTGTCGTTGTAGCAGATGGCAAGCACGGGGTTCGGTCCTCGGAAAGCTGCTAGATTACGAGCCGTATCACCCGTATTAGAATCCGTGATGATACCCTTCACGCCCAACTTCTCCGTGGCTTCGATAGCCGAATGAGCCATAAACTCACGGATATCACATTGAGGCGACAGAGGCACCTCGATATCGTTCTCACGCATCTTATCCTTTTCTGCCTGCTCAGCTATGGCAGCCATTGTCCGTACAGCCTCCACTGGGTACTTACCACTGGCCGTCTCGCCCGAGAGCATCAGAGCGTCGGTACGATAGTATATCGCGTTAGCGATGTCGGTCACCTCAGCTCGCGTAGGACGAGGGTTCTGTATCATCGAATGAAGCATCTGCGTGGCCACGATAACAGGTTTCTTGGCCCTAACACACTTACGGATAATCTGTCGCTGGATACCTGGAATACGCTCGATAGGTACCTCAATACCTAAGTCACCACGTGCGATCATGATACCATACGAGGCCTCAATAATCTCATCGATATTATCCACGCCCTCCTGATTCTCAATCTTTGAAATAATCTTGATATCCGAGTTATAGGCATCCAATATTGCCTGTACGGCACGCACGTCAGCGGCAGAGCGGACAAAAGAGTGAGCGATAAAATCGATATCCTGATCGATGGCCAACATGATATTCTTACGGTCCTTCCCAGTCAGTGCCGGCAGGGCGATATGGACACCAGGCACGTTGACGCTCTTATGAGAACCCAGTACACCGTCGTTCTGCACCTGGGCAATCACCGCAGGACCATTGATACCAATCACCTGCATATCCAGCGCTCCGTCATCGAAGAGGATATGGCATCCCTCATACACGTCAGCAGCAAAATTCTGGTAGGAAAGATTGATGATATCATGAGTCGTATCCATCTCCGGGCGTCCAAAGATCTTCACTACATCACCCGTCTTATAGGCGATTGGCTCCTCGCACCCCGTGGTGCGTACTTCTGGCCCTTTCGTATCGATAAGGATACCTATATGATGACTGACAGACCGCACATTATTTATAATCTGCTTAAGACCCTTCTCATCGGCATGGGCCGTGTTCATCCTGACTACATTCATCCCCGCTTCAAACAGACTGCGAATGAAATCCACCTCACACCGACGGTCACTTATACTGGCTACTATTTTTGTCTGCTTCATACCTGTGTTTTTGTTTTTTCAGGTGCAAAGGTACAAAAATCCGCCCAAACGGTATAGAAAATAGCAAAATTTTGAAAAAAAACGCGAGAAAATTTCGGTATCCCGCTGAAAAACAGTATCTTTGCAGTCCGAAATCGAGATTATTCGGTTTTTCACATTATTAATATATAAGAAAAAAAAGGAAAGAAATGACAAAGGCAGAAATCATCAACAAAATTGCTGAGGAGACAGGTGTTGCCAAGAAAGACGTAGCTACCACGGTTGAGGCGTTCATGGAAGAGATCCGTACTAGCCTTGCCGAGAACAAGCAGAATGTATACTTGCGTGGTTTTGGTACATTCGTAGTAAAGCATCGCGCACAGAAGACCGCTCGTAATATCTCAAAGAACACGACCATCGTGATCGATGCTCACGATTTCCCCGCTTTCAAGCCCTCAAAGAGTTTCATTGAGAAGATGAAGTAATTAACATTTAAATATTATAAGATTATGCCAAACGGAAAGAAGAAGAAGGGTCACAAGATGGCCACTCACAAGCGCAAGAAGAGACTGCGCAAGAACCGTCACAAGAGCAAGTAATTACTTGCGGTGACCCCGTAAAAAAGAAATGAAAGGAGTGTGCCTGCTGATTCCCAAGAGAATAGCGACACACCCTTTTGAATTTAACGACCCCCAAGAAAAGATTGAGAAGCAAATGACAAGTGAAGTAATCATTGATGTCCAACCGAAGGACATATCGATTGCTCTGCTCGAGGACAAACAGCTGGTTGAGTACCAGCAGGAGCAGCGCACGGCATCGTTCTCGGTGGGTAACATCTATGTGGCAAAGGTAAAGAAACTGATGCCCGGCCTCAACGCATGCTTCGTTGATGTCGGTGCTGAGCGCGTGGCTTTCCTGCACTATCTTGACCTGGGCAGTCAATTTTACTCTTATGAGAAGTACCTGAAGCAGGTAGTCAGCGACCGAAAGAAGCTCTACCCCATCCAGAAAGCCCACATCCAACCAGAATTACCCAAAGGCGGTAGCATCGCCAATACACTGAAAGTCGGTCAGGAGATCCTTGTCCAGATTGTCAAGGAACCCATTAACACAAAAGGTCCCCGACTGACGTGTGAGTTAAGTTTTGCAGGCCGTTATCTAGTGTTGATACCCTTTGACGACAGTGTATCCGTGTCCACGAAGATCAAGCGTGGTGAGGAGCGAAGTCGATTGAAGCAACTCATTCAGAGTATCAAACCGAAGAACTTTGGCGTTATTGTCAGGACAGTGGCAGAGGGAAAGAGAGCTGCAGAGCTTGATGCTGAACTGAAGATTCTGCTGAAGCGTTGGGAAGACGCCATCACGAAAGTCCAGAAGACCACAGAACGCCCCCAGTTGTGCTTTGAGGAGGAAAGCAGAGCCGTGGCGCTCCTTCGTGATCTGTTCAACCCCACCTACGACGGCATTCACGTCAACGACAGCGGAGTCCATGATGAAATCAAAAACTATCTGGGTCTGATTGCTCCAGAGAAGAAAGACATTATCAAGCTTTACAACGGGACAGTACCTATCTTCGACAACTTCAACGTCACCAAGCAGTTGAAGTCGGGCTTTGGAAAGACTGTAAACTACAAGCATGGCGCCTATCTGATTATTGAACATACGGAGGCTATGCATGTGGTTGACGTCAACAGCGGTACACGTATCAAGAAGGAGAATGGTCAGGAGGCCAATGCCTTGGAGACCAACCTCGGTGCCGCAGACGAACTGGCACGCCAACTTCGTCTGCGTGACATGGGAGGCATCATCGTCGTCGACTTTATCGACATGAAGCTCCCAGAAGACCGTCAGTTGCTGTACGAACGGATGTGTAAGAACATGCAGAAGGACCGTGCCAAGCACAATATCCTACCGCTTTCAAAGTTCGGTCTGATGCAGATTACCCGTCAGCGTGTCCGTCCAGCCATGAGCGTAAACGTCGAGGAAGTCTGTCCGACCTGTTTCGGAAAAGGCACGATTAAATCCAGCATTCTGTTCACAGATACTCTCGAGAATAAAATTGACACTCTGGTCAACAAGATCGGAATCCACAAGTTCTATCTGCACGTGCATCCCTATGTGGCTGCCTTCATCAACAAAGGCGTGTTCAGTCTAAAGCGCCAATGGCAAATGAAATACGGACTCGGTGTCCGTGTGATTCCATCCCAGAAGCTGGCTTTCCTACAATATGAGTTCTACGATTCCGACAAGCAATTCATAGACATGCAGGAAGAGATCGAGACCAAGTAAAGCCAAAAGAACGAACGCCTATGATAACACTGAAAATCCTGTTCTGGGCATGTCTGCTCATCGTATTCTACACCTATCTAGGTTACGGAATACTATTATATATCATCATCCGGCTGAAGCGGTTCTTCACGAGAAACACTCGTGAAGCCGCGATGCCGAGTGACGATGAGTTGCCCACGATGACCCTCATGATTTGTGCTTATAATGAGGAGGATGTCGTCGCAGAGAAAATGAAAAACACCAGAGCACTCGACTACCCCAAAGACAAGTTCCATATCATGTGGGTCACTGATGGAAGCAACGACCACACCAACGAACTGTTGGCTGCCTATCCTGAGGTTGACATCGTATACAGTCCTGAGCGTAAAGGTAAGACCGCAGCCCTCAAGCACGGCCTTCAGTCATTGAAGACGCGCTATGTCGCGTTCACCGATGCTAATACGATGATTAATCCCGGTGCCCTCCGTGAGATTGCCCGTCTGTTCATGGATCCCACGGTCGGTTGTGTGGCCGGAGAGAAACGTGTTGCAGCCAAGACAGTAGGAGAGATGGCAGCCGAGGGAGAAGGTCTGTATTGGCGGTACGAAAGTACATTGAAAAAATGGGACAGTGAGCTATTCTCTGCCATGGGCGCAGCCGGTGAGCTCTATGCCATGGATCCCACGCTCTGTCGTGACGTGCCCGACGATGCCCTCCTCGACGATTTCATGATGTCGATGTACGTTGTACAGGCAGGAAAGCGCATTGCTTATACCTCCGATGCCTATGCCATGGAATACGGCTCTGCCAATCTCTTTGAGGAGTCGAAGCGTAAGCGCCGCATCGCAGCCGGCGGTCTGCAGAGCATTTGGTGGCTCCGGAGCATGCTCAACCCCTTTCGCCGACCCTTGGTTACCTTCCAATATGTCAGTCACCGTGTACTCCGTTGGAGCATCACCCCCATCGCTCTGGTTCTTCTTCTCATCACCAACATGGCAATAGTCCTCATGGGTGCCGAACGTTTCTACCTGATTACCTTAGGGTTACAGCTTCTATTCTATGCAATGGCCTTCGGAGGCTGGCTGTCCTACCGTCGCGGTCGTCGGAACAAATTGCTCTATACCGTCTATTATTTCGTCTTCATGAATCTGAATGTATTCCGTGGCATGTACTATTTGAGAACACATGGAAGAAATGGTGCTTGGGAAAAAGCGAAGAGAAGTTGAAAAATTTCTTTATTTATGCGTATAATTAAAAATAAATTATTACTTTTGCACCGAATAACATTGTAGATTGTAATTGTAATGGAAAAGGACGAAAGGGAGATACTGTTACAGAAATTTGCAGATGCGAATCGAAAGCTGATGCTCGTCAACGAGCAGCTATCAATCGCTAACCGAAAATTAAAGGAATACGAAGAAAAGGCTCTGAAAGCTGAGAAAGCCAGTAAGATGAAGTCCCTTTTCCTGGCAAACATGAGTCATGAGATACGGACTCCATTGAATGCCATTGAAGGTTTCTCCCGAGTGATTGTAGAGACCGACTCCCCTGAAGACCGAATGAAGTACTTTGAGATTATCGAAAGTAACAACAACCGTCTCATGAGTCTGGTCAACGAGATTCTCGATTTGTCTAGAGTTGAGTCAGGCGAAATCGTGATGAAGAAGACCCCGACCGACCTCCATGAACTTTGCTCCAGCATTAAGAATATCTTTAAGTTCCGTTGTCCGGAAACCGTACGTCTGACCTGGAACAAGCCCACGATGAAGGTAATCTTCAACACAGATGCCAACCGTCTCACCCAAGTCTTTTCCAATCTTATCAGCAATGCTTTGAAACACACCTCTCGTGGTACTATCAGTTACGGTTATCAGATTATCGACGATGGTCAGGATATCGAGTTCTTTGTCAAGGACACAGGCTCAGGTATCGAGAAGAAAGACATCAGTCATATCTTCGAGACCTATATGTCGCGAGACGCTGAGACATCCAAGAACAGCTATGGTCTCGGACTGCCGCTCTGTAAGATCATCGTAGAGCGTCTGGGCGGTAAGATCAGCGTCGAGTCAGAAGAAGGCAAAGGATCAATGTTCCGGTTCACCTTCCCGTTTGATGGAAGCATCGGTGGCTACGACCAGAACAAGACCACCACGACGAGCAATGTGCGCACCATCCGAATCAATGAGCGCGCCGATCAGCCGAACATGAAGACCATTCTGGTGGCAGAAGACGAGGACAGCAACTACGAGTTGGTAAAGATTGTGCTTCAGAAGCGGTATCGCCTGCTCCGTGCCCATAACGGCATCGAAGCTGTCACAATCAATGAAGACGAGAAGCCAAATCTCATCCTCATGGATATCCGCATGCCCGAGATGAACGGTCTCGACGCCACCCGAATCATCAAGGAGGTCACGTCCACACCAGTCATCGCCTTGAGTGCCTACGCTTTCGAGGAGAATATCCGCGAGGCCAAGGCCGCCGGCTGCGACGATTTCCTGGCCAAGCCATTCAAGGTTGAGAACCTGATTGAGATCGTCAAGAAATACATCGATAAAGAATCGTAGCAATAGGAAAACGTCGTATGGGAAAGCTCGCCGTTCAGAAATATTTCGCTCTTATGATGTTGATCATCACGTTTCTGTTGATGATTATGACATTTACTGGACTCTATGGTGGTCATGTGCATCCCGGTGGTAACACAGCACGGGCCATGTTGGTCTATGCGCTGCCCATCCTGATCATCGGCAATGCTATATTCCTGATATACTGGCTTATTCTGCGTAGGTTTCACTGGGCTATCATGCCACTGGTCACCCTATTGTGCTGCATCCCCTATATCGGTACCCTTTACCAGTTCCGTTCATTCGACGAGAAGACCGATGCCAAGCCAGGCATCAAGGTGGCCACCTACAACGTGGCGATGTTCGGTCGTGAGACCTCCGGTTTCATGGCACAGGACATCCTGTCGGAGATGAAGAAGCAGAAAGTGGATGTTGTCTGTTTCCAAGAGTACCTCGACCAGAGCGGAGACAAGAAGAACTCCGACTCCTACAAGGACTATTTCCCCTATATGGCCGTTGGCGAGAGCGACATGGTAATCTACAGCAGATATCCGATCAAGCAATCCAAAAACCTGCCCTTCGAGATGACCAATAACAGTGCGATGTGGGCAGAGGTGGATGTCAACGACCATGTCTATCGTATCTACAACGTTCATCTGGAGACCACAGGCATCAACGGCACCCTGCACCGGGCTGCAAAGATTGCCCGTAATGGTTTCGACGTGCAGAGCAACACGCTTATCAGTGCCATCTACGGCAACTACACGGTAGGAATGATAGCCCGCTCAGGCCAGGCAGATGTCGTGGCGATGGACATGCGCGAGTCGAAGGTGCCCATCATCGTCTGTGGCGACTTCAACGATGTGCCCTATTCCTACGTCTACAACACCTTACTCGGCGACAAGATCGACGGTTTCAAGGAGTGTGGCGATGGCTTTATGTTCACCTACCGCGGCAATAAGAAAGTGCGTATCGATTATGTCTTCCACGACCAGCAGTTGGAAGGCATCTCCTATTATAAGCGCGAGCTCAGTTATTCCGATCACTACCCGGTGTTCATGAAAATGTCACCCAAGTGATCTACGGGCATCCGTCATCGATTCCGACACCCTTACTGTACAATCTTAAACCTCACTCTGAAGGAGCGTTCCTGCTCGTCCCAATTGGTGCCGAGCAATTCGAAACGCCCGATCTGCGAGGTGCTACGTACATGACGACCGATACAAGGACAGACATCATAGTCGCCGATACGCACTAGACGGATGGTCTCAGAGGCATCATCAGGCAGACGGTCGAGACTCACCTCCTCCGGTAGCTCGTCACGCGTCACAAACTCGAAGGTCACGGGTAGATCCTCCTCAATCAACTCGTTCATCCGCAGTTCGATCTCCTTCTCCTCTTGACGAGTCGGTTTATGGTCCAGATGAAAGCTCATCTTACTCTTCTTCCGTTCCACATGAGCATTATAAGAACGCCCGCAGTCGAAAAGACGGATCATCGTCTGGTTGAGCAGATGCTCAGCCGTATGTGCAGGAGGGAACTCCTCCTTGTTGTGTTCGTTTAGGATATAGTCAGCCATTTATATTTCTATGCTTTGAATTTCATTACAACGGCCCCCAAGGGCTTTAGACTGACAGCAACCGGCATGTCACGCTGCAGTTGCAGTCTGATACGCTCCCCCGTCAACAAGTCCGTAGAAACAGTTCCTTTCTCCTTCATGTTCAGGAAGTCGAAGGCATGAGCAGGTATCATGACATCCATCACCACAGGCAAGTCGTCGAAGTTCACGACCACAAGCAGCACCTCACTGTCAGCCTTACGCAGGAAAGCATATTGTCGCTGGTACTGTCCGTTGACGTACATCAGATCGAACGAATCCCCTTCGACGATGCTCTTCTCCGACCGTGCGATGTTCAGCACCTTATCGTATTGAGCCTTTAACACCTTCTCCTCTGCCGTGAGTTTCCGTTGGGCAGCCCTGACCAACGTGTCTATACACCAGTAATCGAAGATCGTTGTCCGTCCGTCGCGCCCACTGAATCCTTCCCGATCCATGCCACGCTCCCCATACTCCTGTCCGGCATAGACCATCAATGGGTTCTGCTGCAGCAGTGCCGACACCACGAGCGCAGGCACACCTTTCCGTGCATCACCGGCAAAGAAGTCACTGGCAATACGCTGTTCGTCGTGGTTCTCGAGGAAGAAGAGCATATGATCCCGTATATCATCAGTCTGCTGCCAGGCACTGGTGATGGCATGTGTCGACAGACCGCCACCCATCACCCCACGTAGCGTGTCGTACATTCCCACCTTATCATATAGATAGTCGAAGCCAGCACCCAAGTAACTGCGATACTGATTCGGGTCGTACACCTCGCCAACGAAGATTATCTCTGGGTAACGGTATTTCACCTTGTCGATTGCCCAATGCCAGAAGGCCGTCGGCACCATCTCCGCCATATCGCAGCGGAAGCCGTCGATGCCCTTACCAGCCCAGAAGAGCAAGATATCCGTCATCTTATCCCACGTGTCTGGAATCGGTTGGAAATGCCCTATCCTACCGGCATAGTAGTCTACGCCATAGTTCAACTTCACCGTCTCATACCAATCGTTCACCCCCGGTGCATGATGAAAACAGTCGTTGCCCGTAGCCTTGGCCGGTTCCTCATGATACGGTTGCTCCGCCCCATGATACAGATCGAAATAAGGCGAGAACGACTGACCGGGACAGTAGTAAAAGTTGTTCTGCGGATCAAAGCCATGTTGCGGATTGTCATCCTCTCCCAGATCCCTCACCCCCTCGGGCTTACAGATGGAGTGATACTGACGAGCCACATGGTTGGGTACGAAGTCGATGATCACCTTCATGCCAGCCTGATGCGTGCGTTCCACGAGCTGTTCAAACTCCAGCATACGCAGATCCACGTCCGTAGCCAGATCTGGGTCAATATCATAATAATCGGTGATGGCATAGGGCGACCCCGCCTTTCCCTTCACCACAGCGGGATGGTTCACGGGAATACCATGATCCGAATAGTCGGTCTGCGTCGCATGTCGGATCACCCCTGTATACCAAACATGACTGACACCCATGTTCCTGATCTTCTTCAGAACCGTCGGTGTCAGGTCATTCAGTTTACCGCAGCCGTTCTCTTCGATAGAGCCGTTCTCCTTCCGAGAAGTATTCCTGTTTCCATATAGCCGCGTAAAAATTTGGTAAACAATGATTTTATCGTTCATGTTTTAGTAGACCGTTAATAGATTGAAATAGTGCCAGTCCCACCACGATCGGTCAGACTGGCACCATCAAGGGATTATTATTCTTCAATACCGTGAGCAGACACCTCTCTGTTGATCTTAGCGATCATACCCTGGAGGGCCTTACCGGGACCACACTCCGTGAAGTCGTCGGCACCATCGGCAATCATATTCTGTACGCTCTGTGTCCAACGCACCGAACTGGTCAGCTGGGCAATGAGGTTTGCCTTGATCTCAGCAGGATCCGTATGAGGCTTAGCATCAACGTTCTGGTAAACAGGACACTTCGGCGCCTTGATCTCCGTCTGCTCGATGGCAGCCTGCAACTCATCCTTGGCGGGCTGCATCAGCGGAGAGTGGAAAGCACCACCGACCTTCAGGGGCAGTGCGCGCTTGGCACCGGCAGCCTTCAGCTGCTCACAAGCCTCGTTGATGGCATCGATATTACCAGAGATAACCAGCTGTCCGGGACAGTTATAGTTGGCCGGAACGACCACACCCTTACCCATCTTGCTCACTTCGGCGCATACCTCCTCGATCTTCTCATCAGGAAGAGCGATGATAGCAGCCATTGTTGAGGGCTGTGCCTCACAAGCCTTCTGCATGGCCATGGCACGTGCATAGACCAGCTTCAGGCCATCCTCAAAGCTCAGTGCTCCGGCAGCGGTCAGCGCAGAGAACTCACCCAGTGAGTGACCAGCCGTCATCTTCGGGTCAAAGGCCTCACCCAAGCAGAGGGCAGAGATCACACTGTGCAGGAAGACGGCAGGCTGTGTCACCTTCGTCTGCTTCAGTTCCTCGTCTGTTCCCTCGAACATGATATCGGTAATACGATAACCGAGAATCTCGTTTGCTTTCTCAAAAAGTTCCTTTGCAAGCGGGTTGTTATCATACAGATCCTTACCCATGCCTACAAACTGTGCTCCCTGTCCGGGAAAAACAAATGCTTTCATTTTTTGGATTATTTAAATTGGTAAATCTTTCTTATCTTTATGGCGAGCCATTCCTGCTCGCCATTTCTGAGTTGCAAAATTACGATATTTTTCTGAAAAACGCCTCTCAATCATCTTTTTTTTAGTCAAAGTGGTCAGAATATCGAAAAAAATGTGTAAGTTTGCACTTCAGAAAGAGAACGGATACCAAAATGAAGCTCATTGTAATGACCAAGCCCACCTTCTTCGTCGAAGAAGATAAGATTCTAGCCAATCTTTTCGAAGAGGGACTGGAGAATCTCCATCTATACAAGCCGGGCGCCTCTCCCATCTATTCCGAGCGTTTGCTCACCCTGTTGGGAGAAGACTTTCACAGTAAGATCACCGTTCACGGTCACTTCTACCTGAAAGAGGAATACCGTCTGAAGGGCATTCATATCGACGATGCCTTCACAGAGCCCCCCATCGGGTATAAGGGCAACGTCACCAGAACCTGTCATAGCATCAGCGAACTGAAAGAGGCAAAGAAACAGTCCAACTATGTGTTTCTCCACTCCATCTACGACAGTCAGACCAATGCCGACGAGAAAGCGTCGTTCACTCACGAGGAGTTAGAAGAAGCCTCCCGTCAGGGTCTGATAGACAAGAAGGTCTATGCCTTAGGAGGCATGAACCTCAATAATGTCAAGGAAGCCAAGGCCCTAGGTTTTGGTGGTATCGTCATCTGTGGTGATCTGTGGAACCGTTTCAATATCCACAACGAGCTCGACTACAAGGCTCTGCTCACCCATTTTGAGCGTTTGCGTAAGACAATAGATTAAGGAAAGACGATATAAAAACGAAATTAACTCATGAGTGAAAAGAACTCTTACATGGTTTTCTCAGGTACAGCAACGAAATACCTGGCAGAGAAGATCTGTCAAAGCCTGGGTTGTCCACTAGGCCAGTTGCAAATCACCAAATTCTCCGACGGGGAGTTTGCTGTCTCGTATGAAGAGAGCATCCGCGGTCGCGACGTGTTCCTCGTACAGAGCACCTTCCCCAGCTCAGACAATCTGATGGAGCTGCTGCTGATGATCGATGCAGCCAAGCGAGCCTCCGCCCGTACGATCAACGCCGTCATCCCCTATTTCGGATGGGCCCGTCAGGATCGTAAGGACAAGCCCCGTGTCAGCATTGGTGCTAAGCTAGTGGCCGACCTGTTGAGTGTGGCAGGTGTGAACCGTGTCATCACCATGGACCTGCATGCCGACCAGATCCAGGGATTCTTCGACGTACCCGTCGACCATCTGTATGCCTCGGGCGTCATCCTGCCCTATCTGCAGAGCCTCCATCTCGACGATCTTGTGATCGCCTCGCCCGATGTAGGCGGTTCGAAGCGTGCCAACACCTATGCCAAGTACCTCGGTTGTCCGCTCGTACTCTGTAATAAGACACGTGCCCGTGCCAATGTCGTGGCCACCATGCAGATCATCGGTGAGGTAGAAGGTAAGAACGTGGTTATCATCGACGATATGGTCGACACCGCCGGTACCATCACCAAGGCCGCCGACCTGATGAAAGAGCACGGAGCCAAGACCGTCCGCGCCTGTGCCAGTCACTGTGTGATGAGCGGTCCTGCCAGCGATCGTGTCCAAGCCTCAGCCCTTGAGGAGATTGTGTTCACCGACTCCATCCCCTACACGCAGCGCTGTGCCAAGGTCAAGCAGTTGTCCGTTGCCGACACCTTCGCCGAGGCCATCCGTCGTGTCATCAAGAACGAGAGCATCAGCGACCTCTATATTATTTAGTGGTTTCATGAATAGCAAGTCTATAGTTGGACTGGCAGCGATGAGTCTCATGCTCACCGCCTGCCAGTCCAACTCTTATCGTATCGACGGTTTTGCCGGCATGTTCCTTGAAGGCGACACGGTGGTGCTGGCCGCCGATACCACCCCCGATGCCCCCCTTGCCGTCACCCTTGTCCACGACGGGAAGTTCCTGTTTGCGGGCGAGACCGACACCGTGGGACTCTGTACCGTCTATCAGAAGCAGTTGCCCGATCAGCGGCTGACCTTCTTCCTGGAGCCCGGTAATATCGCCATCGAACTGAACCGTGCCCCAGTATGCTCCCGAGTCTCCGGCACCATTGTCAACAACGAGTGGCAGGCCCTCACCGACTCTATCCAACTGTTGTCCAAGGGCGTCATGCGCCTATTGCAAAAGCCAGCCACCGACAGCGCCGGTCAAGTGAACCACGTGCACGCCATCGACAGTCTGCACCGTCGGATGTCATCCTGCATCCAACATGCGGCACAGCGAAACCGCGACAACGCCTTAGGTCGTTATATCCTCGACCACTACCAGGCGCCAGCGTTTCAATAACCCCAAACAAAGAGCCCGAGTTCCATTGAACCCGGGCCCTTTTCTATCTCAGCGATACCTGTCTCAGTTGTTGAAGGCAGGAAGCTCCAGCCACTTCACGTAGCAGAAGTCCTGACGGTGAGGCAGGTTCGTGTTCTTCGGATACATACGGACGGCACTCTTGTACTGTCCGGCCTGCTGCGGCTTCAGCGTAGCCTCGAAGGTATAGTTGTTACCCTCTTTGCCCACGAGCTTCAGCGGTTCGATCGAGAAGATACGCTCCTCACCATCCTTGTCGGTACAGAGGTTCACCTTCTCCAGAGCCACGGCATCGTCGAGCCCCTGCTCGTCGATGACATAGCGGAGGGTGTACTTCGATCCAGCCTCACCACCACCGGCAGGGAAGTTCCAGTCGGCAGCCACCACATGAATGGCATCCCAGCGCTCGGCCACCGTCTCCTTCCACTGAGCGATCTCCTTGGCCAGACGGTTGTCGTCCTTAGCAAGTGCCTTGAAACGCATAGCCTGCTTTGTATAGAAACGATCGTAGTAGTCGTCGAGCTGACGCTTCATCGTATAGTGCGGTGCAATCTGAGCGATAGAGTTCTTGATCACCTTGACCCAGCCCTCGCTGATGCCCTTCTCATTCTTATTATAGTAGAGCGGAATGATCTCGTTCTCGAGCAGGCCATAGATCGTGGCAGCGTCGAGCTGATCCTGATAGCCCTGCGTCTGGTAGGTACGCTTCTCGGTGAGCGCCCATCCGGCACCCTCACGATAACCCTCCAGCCACCAACCGTCCTTGACCGACAGGTTGACCACACCGTTCATCTCAGCCTTCTCACCCGATGTGCCAGAAGCCTCCAGCGGACGTGTCGGCGTATTCATCCAGATGTCAACACCCGAAACGAGGCGACGTGCCAGCAAGAAATCGTAGTCCTCGAGGAAGATAATCTTACCCAGGAACTCCGGACGCTGAGAGATCTCATAGATCATCTTGATGAGTCCCTGACCAGCACCGTCGGCGGGGTGCGCCTTACCAGCGAAGAGGAACATCACCGGATGCTCGGGATCGTTGACGATCTTCGACAGACGCTCCAGATCCGTGAACAACAGATGAGCACGCTTATATGTTGCAAAGCGACGGCAGAAGCCGATGACCAGCGCGTTCGGGTTCATCGAGTTAAGCAGCGTCACCACACGAGAAGGATCACCCTGGTTCTTCAGCCAAGTCTCACGGAACTGTTTCTGGATATAGTCGAACAGCTTCTTCTTCAGAGCCATACGCGTCTCCCACACCTCCTCGTCGGGACAGTTGTAGATACCGTGCCAAATCTCCTCGTTCGACTGGTCGCTCATGAACTTCTTGTCGAAGTACTTCGCATAAACCTTACGCCACTCCGTGGCAGCCCATGTGGGGAAGTGCACACCGTTGGTCACATACCCCACGTGGTTCTCCTCGGGGAAGTAACCGTTCCAGATCGGTGCGAACATCTTCTGGCTGACCCAGCCATGAAGCTTCGACACACCATTGACCTCCTGACAAGTGTTGCAGGCGAAAGTCGACATACAGAACTTCTCATTGTGATCCTCAGGGTTGGTACGACCCATGCCGATGAACTCATCCCACGAGATACCCAACTTCTGCGGATAGCCGCCCATATACTTACCGAACAGTCCCTCCTCGAAGTAGTCGTGACCGGCGGGCACCGGTGTGTGCACGGTATAGAGACCCGAAGCACGTACCAGTTCCAGAGCCTGGTTGAATGTCAGGCCCTCCTCGATATAGTCGCACAGACGCTGCAAGTTACAGAGTGCGGCATGCCCCTCGTTACAATGATAGATATCCTTCTTGATACCCAGTTTCTTCAGCAACAGCATACCACCGATACCCAGCAAGATCTCCTGCTTCAGACGGTTCTCCCAGTCACCGCCATAGAGGCTGTGCGTGATAGGTTTGTCGAAGTCAGAGTTCATCTCGTTGTCAGTATCCAACAGGTAGAGCTTCACACGTCCCACGTTCACACGCCAGACATAAGCATGCACCTGATAGTTGGTATAAGGCACGTCGACCACCATCGGGTTACCGTCCTTGTCGAGCTGACGCTCGATGGGCAGCGAACCGAAGTTCTGCGACTCATAGTTAGCCACCTGCTGTCCGTCCATCGACAGACTCTGTGTGAAATAACCGAAGCGGTAGAGGAAACCGACAGCGCACATATCGACGTTCGAGTCAGAAGCCTCCTTCACATAGTCACCGGCGAGCATACCCAGACCACCAGAGTAGATCTTCAGTGCCGAGTGCATACCATACTCCATGCAGAAGTAAGCCACCGACGGACGCTTGGCATCAGGCTTCACATCCATATACTTACGGAACTGGTTGTACACGCTCTTGATGCGCTTCATCAGTTCCTTGTCTTTGAGTACCTCCTCCTTACGGGCGAAGCTCAGACGCTCCAAGAGCATCACCGGATTGTGCTTCACCTCATGATACAGCTCCGGGTCAAGGTCACGGAACAAGTCACGCGCCTCATAGTTCCATACCCACCACATGTTGTGGGCGATCTCATCCAAACACTTCAACTGCTCGGGCAGGTTCGACTTCACAGTCAGATCCTTCCACGTAGGCGTATTCGTGTAATCAGCTTTTATTTTCATACTCTCTCAAATTATAAATTCTAATCAGTTATATCTCTCTCAATCCTAAATGTTTCTATTTCCTGGCTTCCGCTTTCCGCAGGGCGATGTCGTATGCCTCCTCATAATAGCCGATGAACTCACTCCACAGCGCCTTCTTCGACAAGGCCTCCGCCTGTTTCCTACAAGCCTCCACCTGTTTCTTCGTCATGCACGAGAACTCCGCCACCGTGTCCTTGATACAGTCGGCCACCTCAGAGTAGTTATAGTCCGTACGGTGAATCACCTTCACACCATCCTCGATCTCCCCCTCCTTGCCGAACACCTTGTTAGCCCAGAGTCCGAAGCCCGCCAGATCCGTGGTGATACAAGGCACCCTGAAGGCGATAGCCTCCAACGGCGTGTAGCCCCATGGCTCATAGTACGAAGGATAGATGCAGAGATCGTTGCCGAGCACCACATCATAATAAGTCATGTTCACGATACCATCATGCCCGTCGAGGTAACAAGGCAGGAATATCACCTTCACCCGGTCCTCCTTGCGGTTATGCATATCGTAGTATTTCATCATGCCCAGCACGTTGTCGTGACTCATGTTGTGCAGCCAGTGTGTCACCTGCGGCACTTCCAAGGGGCCATTGAACTTAGAACATTGCGCATCGGTCTTTGAGCTCTGAGCTTTAGACTTAGAGCCTTGACCTTGAGCCAAGCGCTCCTGCAGATCCTTACGAGGCTCACCGACCCATCCCGGAACCTCGATGAAGGCCACCACCTTCTTTTTCAGGTCACGGTCACGGAGCAGACGGTTCATCGCCTCCACGAACACGTCGATACCCTTGTTACGGAACTCATAGCGGCCCGACGTCGATACGATCAGCGTGTCGTCGTCGAGTTCCTCACCCAACAAGGCACTGGCCACTTGCAGCATCTTCCGCCGGGCGGCATTACGCTTACGGGTGAACTGCGCGGCAGTAGGCACGAAGCTGTTGTCGAAGCCATTAGGCAGCACCACGTCAGGGCGCTTGTCCAGCAGTTCCTCACACTCCTTCGCCGTGATGTCGCTCACCGTCGTGAAGCAGTCCACATAGTGAGCCGTCTGCTTCTCTATCGAGTGTTTGCTCTGCATGTTCAGCTCCTCGGCCATCTGGTCACCATTATAAGCAAACAGATAGTCGTAGAGCGGTTTCATGTTACCAGCTATCGAACGCCCGATACTTGTGGCATGCGTCGTGAACACCGTACCGATCTGCGGCAGCCGGTTGTTGATATAGAGCGCACCCAGTCCGCACATCCACTCATTGGCATGGTATATCACCTTCTTGTCGCTGTCCAAGTAATGATGGTAGAAACTCTCCACCACCAAAGCAGCAGCATACGAGAACATCGAAGCCTCGTCGTAGTCGCCATAGGCATGCAGACTGTCTACGCCGTAGTGTTCCCACAGCCAGCCATATATCTCATTCTTTTTCTCGAAAAACGGTTGGAAGTCCACCAAGATGGCGATAGGTGTGCCAGGCACCGTCCATCGGCCCACCCTGACACGCAGTCCTGGCAATCCGAGTTCACGGTTACCTTCCTTGGCTTCGCGCTGCCAGTCGGCAAAGAGCGATTTGTCCTCTTTGAAATAAGGACTCTCTTTCTCTTTCCAGCAATCAGGACCTATGAAAATGATCTTATCCTGAAGTATCTTTTGCAGGGTCTTGGCGCGTGTCGAAAGAACGGTATAGATTCCCCCTACTTTATTGCAGACTTCCCAACTTGACTCGAAGATGTAGTCTGGCACTAAATGCTTTTTTGCCATCTCTCTATATATAATCGGTAGCAAAGATACTTAAATATTTCTAAAATATTCAACCATCATACAAATATTCTCTCATTTTTCCTCGAAAACATGATATAGATTAGTAACTTTGTAAGCAAATAAGAAAGTGCACAGAAAATGAAGAAGTTAATCCTCGCCACCCTACTGGTTATGACGGCCATTTCCGTCTCGGCGCAACAAGAAAACAGGCCCTTCCGGGCCCACCTATACAACAGCGAATACGATGTTTTTCTGCGTATCGATTTCTACGACGAGAGCATCACCGTCCCCGGTCAGGACCTGTACGGCTCACTACCCGGCTACCTCGGTAAGACCCACAACTCGTTCTGCTGGCTCATCACCACGGCCAAGGTGAAAGGCCATACCGCCCACATCGCCCTGATCAACGACTACGGCAGCGAGGACCTCACCGCCACGCTCACCGTCAAGAACGATTCCATCTACGAGCTCAAACAAGTAGAAGGAAGCGCCCTGAAAGTCCCCAAGGACGGGAAATGGCAGAAGCTACCTAAGGTACTGACACTCAAGCGCCGTTGAGTATGCTCCCCTCGCCTCGCACCATCTTGACAGGCACCGCCCATTCAAGACCTATTCCTGTTTCTTGTTCCAGTAGATGAACACACCGATAGCCACCAGTGCCACCACCGCTATCACATGAAGCCAATCCATAACCAAGTGTTTTGAAAGTACAAATATAGTCAAATCATCTCACCCCGCAAAGAATTCCGCCTTTTTTAATAGTCTCCACGACCGCCCTGTCGGCCGGCAGCCAGTCAATACTATCTATCTCCGAGAGCCCGAGCCACCGTGCTGCCTCATGCTCCTTCAGCGTGAGCGATCCACTCTCCACACGACACCAGAAGCAGTGCATCGTCAGGTGAAAGGCCGGATAATCCCAGTCCACCGTCTGCACCAGCCGTTCCACGTCAATACGCGTCTCCAGTTCCTCCCATATCTCACGTCTCAGAGCCTCCTCCGGCGTCTCCCCAGGTTCCATCTTCCCCCCAGGAAACTCCCATCCATCCTTATAGTCGCCATACCCCCGCTGCGTGGCGAAGATACGCCCCCCATCGTCATGTATGATCGCTGCTACAACCTCAATCTGTTTCATTCTGCATCTTCCTCCGCTGCCCTCAAGTAGTCTCCATCTTCCTCCTCCAGAGTCGGATGAGACCTCCCCACCACAGCATGCTCCTCCAGCCATATCCTATTCAACGTAAACGCCAGCGATGTCAACGTCGCCTCACGCTTCGACGGTTTCAGTTCGCACTCCCACACGGTGATACAGTGCCAGCCCATCTCCGCCAGTCGTCTCTGCTCCTCGATATCCCGTTGCTGGTTTCTGCGAATCTTCGCCACCCAGAACGCCCTGTTCGTCTTCGGAATCCTACAACACTCACTATTCTCCACCTCCCCAGAGCCTGACGCACCCTTTGCAGTCCCTGAGCCTGTCGCGCTCGAGCTCTGCTCGCTTGCTACCAACGGGACGCAAGAAGGGCAAGAAGGAAATTCCACATGATGTCCATGCCAGAAGCACCCATTCACGAATATGCACGTCCTATATTTCCTCAGCACCAGATCCGGATGCCCCGGCAGCCGTGGTGAGTTCAGCCTATAGCAGAATCCCCTACTCCACAACCCCTTACGCACAATCATCTCCGGCTTCGTATCCTTCCCTCGGATCGCCGCCATATTCTTGTGTCGCTGTTCTGCAGAAAGTTTGTCCATAACAATTGGTACATCAGTTTGGAGGACAAAGATACCACAAAGAATTATAATTGTGGCACATTTATACAAAAATATTGCCTATAAAAGAAATAATTCGCAAATCTGGCTGGGCCTGCGTATCTAGAAGAGGAATATAAACAATCTGCACAGTAAACCAGGTTATTTCCGGTTTACTGTGCATTACATTTTTTAAGGCATCAATCCCTAGTACATCTTCTTTCACAAATTATATTATTGCTAATCAAGAAATGCAAAAGAGCATATACTGTATTTACACTTACTGCATTTCCTGATTGAGTGTACAGTGCACCATCTGAAACACCTTTCTTTCTCGCATTATTTACAAAGCGTGCAGGGAAACCTTGTAACATAAAGGCTTCTTCAGGCGTAAGTTTTCTAATTGCAATCTTCGAAAGCTCATCCTTACTCATTCTTTCGGAAGGACGAGACTTCCCGCTGGACAGAAGAAACTCATCACTATAATAGTTGTCTTGGCAAGCTCTATGCATCTTATTCATAGTCGCTGTTAATGTCCTTGCGATGATTTGATCAATCTCTGAGTGCGATTTATACCCTCCCGTCCCATCACTAAGAATAGTCGGTTTAACTCTTTCTGAAAGATAATATTTTGATTCAACATGTTTGCTTAATATATCCAGCACATCTTTATATATCGCAAGACTACAAGATGATTTATTTATGCTTTCAAAATGACTCTTTATATCTTCCTCACTAAAAGAAAACTTTCCGAGATGTTTTCTTCTTGCAAAAATCAACACACGGTATCTTCTCTGAGGAAGACCATAATCTGCAGAATTCAACAACAGTGTCTGCTGGTTATAGCCAGCTTTATCTATCTCTTCTATAATTTTTGCATAGGTACCTCCTCCTTTATGTACTAATAGGTTTTTAACATTTTCCAATAGGATGTATTTCGGTTTCTTGACATTAACAATGTCCATTATCCTAAAGAACATCTGCCCACGATATTCATCAAATCCCATCAAATTCCCCATCATGCTAAATGCTTGACAAGGAAATCCGCCGGACAAAATGTCAATACAAGGTAGTTTTTTTATGTTTGCAAGTTTGCTTGTAAACTTAACTATATCACCAATTTCTAATTCATTACTTGTGTCATAATTTGCACGATAGGTTGTCGCAGCTCTTTCGTTGTTTTCAGAATATCCAATAGTCGAGAAGCTCATTAACCCCTCTTTCTGGATTAACTCCATCGCTCTTCTAAAACCTCCTATTCCCGAGAATAATTCTAAATGATTCATACTGAAGTTTCTTTCAAGAAATACATTATGGATTTTCCTATCACTTCTGCCAATTTGACCGGTACGGCGTTGCCAACTTGGGCATACCACAGATTCTGGCTACCCTGAAAAAAATAGTCATCTGGAAATGTCTGTATTCTAGCAGCTTCTCTAGGACTTAACCCTCTTGCTTCCCTAGGATGTATGTATGAATTGCAATCATACTTCATGTGTGAAGTAATTGTTTTGCATACTTGATTCTCTTCCAACTTATAATATTTGTCCTTGAAGATTCCGTTTCGTCTAGTGTAGGGCATAATGTCAGCAATAGAATCATGAAGAGAATTTCCGCCTTGTGGCAATCTCCGGAAAATTTCGATGTCACGTGGATTATTATATCTGGCTTTATGATTGTAGAGTTTCCTTATTATCTTATTGCCGTTAATGAAATGATAGAAATCATTCATAACATAGTCAAAATCACATTCCGTATAGCCAGAAGCCTCACACTCAACTCCAGGCACTCCTTTTTCGGCTTTTGGTTCAATATGAGGAAGTCCATACAGAGCATCTTTTAGTTTAAAACCATCTTCTACCCTGTCCTCTGACATCTTATGAAAAATATCGTTTACCTTTACACCAATTCTATTGCCAATAATGATAAACCTTTCACGATTTTGAGGTATGCCAAAATCACTTGCTTGTAGAATTATCGACTTGAATTGGTAATCATTGCCCAAATAAGACACAATATCCTCATAGATTTCCTGTTGGCGTTTTCTCATACCTCTTACGTTTTCCATTACGAAGAACATTGGACGTACGTAACTTAGGAATGTCAGATAGGCCTTATACAGCTCATTCCTCGGATCGTCGATAATTCTCTGTCTATTTGCCATAGAGAAACCTTGACAAGGAGGGCCTCCTATGACAATATCTATGTCTTTTAGCAACCTATCATATTCTCTAATTTTAGTATTTAGCTCACGTATGTCTCCAATATAATAATGCTTATCTGATAATTTGTGATTGTATTTATATGTAGAACTGAATACTGGCTCAATTTCATTAACGAACCATGGGGTAAAGCCTGCTTTTTCCATACCCAGACTAAAACCGCCACAGCCCGCAAACATATCAGCCATTAAAAATTTTCTCATTGTTTCTTTTCTTTAAATAAAACGTACAAAACCCCTATTGTCTACTGATACTGAAAACGAAGCGCTTCTGATGCCTCTATCCGATAGAAGACTCCGTATTTCTTTTTGTACCTTCTCTATTTTTGCAGGCTGCCTCTGTACGTTTTTGCTTTTAGGTAACGATTTCATCCCAAACTCCAAGAGATATTTACCTGCTTGAATCGCCAGATCTTTGTTAGAACCGTCATACACTTTAATTATCTCGTCAATTATTCGCGTGACAATGGAAAGCACTTCCGAATCCTCGAGATTGTGCGTTTTAAGAACAGACTTTGCATTATTTCTGTTCTTTATAATATCTATAATTTTACCAGCATTGGTAACAGAGAGATGCTTTTCTTCTGTTAGGAACTTATAAAAGCCTATAGTTGAATTGTCCTGCCACTTAAAACCTTTAGAAACATATAGAAACGAAATATAGTGTCGAAAAGCATTTTCCGGAACACATCTCCACTTTACATTTAATTCTTTGTAATAAGGATCAGCATTCATCCGGTCAAAAATTTTGGAAACCAAAGATGAGTCTGTACAATCATAGAAGTTACAATAATTTGGGTACTCGCTAAGATATGAATTAAAACTCATTCTTAGCATTCTGTCATATTCCTCCATTGATCGGAAAGAACAGCCTATCTTGTCTAAGTATGCCCGGAAATTCAAGGCAACATCATTATTATTTTCCATATCTATTCTTCAATTATTAAACCGCTTTCAACAGCCTTTTCTATAATTTTCTTTAATTTATATGCTTGCTTTGTGGAAAGAAGAGAGTTTCTTTGACAAATAGAAGCGACCTGTGATACAAACTCCCTATCACCATAAGAGAGCAACTTATATTTGTTCAACTTAGCAGCAATATCTAGCCAGAATGCTGCTCCTTTTTTATAAATCTGTACCGTCAGATCAATATTACTGTCAAACATTGAACGCTTTTTGGCTGCTCTTTCTTCATCTTTTACAGAATCAGCAGAGACTAAGTC
>JAEEGL012938134.1_pt1 | contig 37088 bp, 66 predicted proteins | sample 9134231 | NCBI WGS metagenome assembly JAEEGL01 (sample SAMN16246548, study PRJNA631951) | gut metagenome | biome: gut microbiome; feature: rumen; material: fiber-attached | host: Bos | place: Iran: Karaj | collected 2018-10 | reverse complement strand
GGTGTATATCCTGATTTGAAAAGTAACCTGTTTTTGTCATTAGATAATTTAATGGATGTGGCGGCAAATACTACACCAGCTACACAAACGGCTGTTGAAACTATTTGAGGCACAAATATAAATAGGTACTCTGTAAGGTTTTTGATGCCAGAGTATTTAACTGGGCTCCCAAGTTGAGATACACAGCCACTGTGATTAGTATGTATTGATAGTGCCCACTCAGGTGCATATACCTCTGTATCTTTTAGGGTATGATTGGAATATTGATTTGAAGGGTGAGAAATTGTTGGAGAGGAGATAATTTGGTGAGGCATACTTGGTATTTTAACATCAAGTGCCAACACAAACTACGGGTATGGCTATGTAAAAAATGTTAAATTTACAGTGCAATTATTACATAGCGACTGAACTTTAACACAAATAGCAGAAAAAACACTAATAAGTGCAGAGACCAATTTTTGAAGTGATGTTGGTGGAGAGGTTTGAAAAACTGTACCAAGTTATAAAGCAGTCCACTATGGTAGTGGTGGTTTTGTTACACCAACAAAAACAACTCAAACCTGAGTAACTGCGACTGTATGAGATAGGTTGGTATTAGATATTTCATACGACCGAAAAATTAGTAACACAGCCACCCAAAGTTGCTGACTGTTTTTTGGTTATAAATATACAGCAGTAGATGCAAAAAGGTTTACACCTACACAAGTTAGTATTAGATAATTTATAACCAAGAAAACCCAATGAAAAAACCCAAAAACAAGAGCATATATAAACTAATAAACCTATTATTTTGAGCTATTTTAACTTTCAGTATATCATTTAATATTTTTATGGTTGCAAATTATCAAAGTAATTGTGAAAATATAGATAGTAGGTGGAAAGCTGATTTATTATACAAATTATGACATAGAAGTTTAGATTGAGATTGAGATTGAATAGCTTGTGAGAATTTACCATATAACACAAAATAGAAATGAAGTGTTTGAAATGTGGTAAAGAGCAAAAATACGAATTTTGTAGAGAATGTAAAGAAATCAAACACAATGCTTGTGCTATGGTAAGTCAGAATAAGACAAAGTTGATAAGGTTGTTTAGAAAAGACCGATTGACACCGCAGTGATTTGAGAAATATCTATTATACACAGATAATATAAAGAAGTATTGAGCGATTTATATGAAGTATAAAGAAATCAAAGAATACAAGACTTTCAGAATAATATGTTGAGCAGTAAATATTGTTAGTCTATTGATAGCGATTTGGAGTGGAATTTCTATATTGATAATTAGGTTATAAGAAATTGGAGATAGTTGTTAACTATCTCTATTTTTTTGATATATAGAAAATGTTTTTATAACTTAATTACAATCAAAATGGAATTAAAAAAAGAAATGTTTTTCAACGAAGATGATGAGTTGAACTCAAAGGCTGTTGTTGATATGATTATTCAACATCCAAACGAGTGAGAAAAGATTATGAAATTCATTGGAGACCTTATGACAGATGAATTGGAATTTAAGTATGAGAAAAAGTGGTTGAAACAGAAGTACCACCACGATATGAGAGAATTGTATGAGAAGTATTGATATGATTTAGATGATAAAGAAGATTAAAATGAACATATTAGAAGTTATGAGAGGTCTGTGATTGACTTGATGAATGAAAGCAAAACTATTGAAAATGTGAGTAAGTGAGAAAGATATGGAGTGAGTGGACTTTACAAATTTAGAAAGTTTGAATAAATTTGCCGAAAGAGTTGTGCCAAATCTTTTGAAAAGAAATCCAGCGGTGAAAGAGCAGATAAAGTGATGCACACGACTTGAATGAGAAACAAAAGAAAGAGTGGACAATGTAATAAATTGTATGTAAAACTTATGGTGGGTTGCAACCGTAAAAAACTCAACACCGAAGTTTTTACATTGTAATCTATTGCTATGGACACTAACACAACTACATTTGGAGGAATGTGAACTTGGTTAATTATCTTGTTGCTATTCTTGTTTATGTTCAACGGAAATTGATTTGGTTGACGAGGTTGAAACAATGCTATGGGTTGGCTTTTATGAAATCAAAACAACAATAACAACCACGACAACACAGTTGATTTGATGAACAACAACACTATGTGGCAAAATCAACTAATGTCACAGCAAAATCTTGCTAATCAAACAAATTTAATCAGCACTTGATTTTGCAACACAAACAGCAACATAGAAAAAGCAATACTTGCTGGACAACAGAACACTTGCCAAATTATGCAGAATTGTAATCAAAACACACAAAAGATTTTAGATATGATGTGTCAAAACGAAATTACACAATTGAGGACAGACTTGGCAGAGGCAAGATTGGAGGCAAATAATGCTGCTCAATCTACATACTTGTTAAGCAAGTTAGCACCATACCCAACACCAAGTTGGATTGTAAGCTCTCCTTACACTTCTATATACCCACCAGCAACTACAACAGCAAGTAGTTAGAAATCAAGCCTATCATAGAAAATATGGTAGGCTTTTTGCTTGTTTAGAACTAATAAAACACTAAACGGCTTTGATATTTTATATTTATGATTATAATGCCTATGTTTAGAAATATAATAATACAAATGCAAAAACGACTTGAATACATAAAAAACCCAGCAACAATTATAACATTATTAGCATTTATATTTTCATTATGAGTAAGCTGGACAAATTTGAACAATAGAGTAAAAAATTTGGAAGAATTTAGGTCAGATGTGAATATTGTGGAGATACAGAAAGATATTCAAGAGATAAAGGTAAATATCTCACGAATTATGAATGATTTACAATCTAAAAAATAAATATGCAGATTTTAGAATGAAGTGATATACAACTTACTTTTAAGATTACCGAAACAGAGTGAGAAACGACAACAGATGTTGATTTAACACAATATGATAGGGTAATTTTAACTATTGCTTTGTGATGAGTTGTTTTAGATATTGATTGAGAAGTAGATTGACAAGATAGTTCAAAAGTAGTTTTTGATTTATTGAGTGAACAAACAAAGAACAGATGTTGATGAGTACAAGCCGATATACGATGATTGAAAAATGCTAAAAAATTAAGATTTAATCTGAACACAATACAATGAACTATTTTACATAGTATCAAGGTACCAGAATGAACGACAGATTTATAAATGCAGAATTATTACTTTGAAATAAAATATATTGAGTAGAAAGCATAGAAAACACCAGGTCATACCATATTGAAAAAATTTTTAGAGAGCATTGAGTGATTGAGCAAGTAAATTCTTCATACAATGTATTGGAGCAAGAAAATTGAAAATCATTTTGAGTTGCTTATTGTATAAAATATAGACCATTATGAATGAGTGAACGAATATTACAAAGATGACGGTGGAACGATAGGTGAATTTGGACAGCTGATTGAATTTTTAATGATTGAAAAATATAAAAATGACACAAATAGATTATTGAGATAGTTGAGCAATCGCAAGAGAAAAAATCAATGAAATTTTGGAAACAGCTGAAAACAGTATTCCAAGTATATGAGAAAACAATCATTGGTACTTATGATGAAATGATACTTGAATAAATGCTACTTGACCACAATGAGAGCAAGGTATTCAATGAATACAATGACCACAATGAGAAAAAGGAGACCAATGAGATAAATGAGATAAATGAGACCAATGAATACAAGGTATTCAAGGAGAAAAATGAGATAAAGGAGACCAGTGAATACAAGGAATACAGTGAGAACAATGACCACAAGGAGAAACTTGACCACAATGACCTGAATGACCTGAATGACCAGAATGACCTCAATGACCTACTTGACCTGCTTGAACTTATACTGCTTGACAAGGAATAGATATTACAAATAATACAATTAGTACGACTTTTTTCTATTGAGAAAGTAGCACTGCGGCTGCAACAGTACAAAAAGAAGTAAGCATACCAAGTATTACAGAATTAAATGTATGACAAGTAATTATAGTTAAACCAAGCACAACGAGTACAGTAGCAAGTAGCACATTGAAATTGAATAGTTTTGATGCTTATAAGATATTGTATAATGGTGCAGAAATTACAACAAGTACAGATAGTATAGTTTGGACTGCTAATGTGCCAAGTTTATTTTATTTAGATGAAGTAAATTGAACAAGATATTGGAGATTTTTAGGGCACTGATTAGATAGTAATAGTACATATACATTATATAATTTGATAGATAGTTGAAGATACCAATCAGGAGTTGGTGCTTATGCAATAGATAGGTATTCTATATGTATGATGAAACCAGATTGAAGACGAGAAAAGATAACAAACCCAAGTGCAAAGTACTCTACTTGAACATCAAAAACAGTAAATACTAATTGATTTATACTAAATCAAATAAAATTTTACAATACGACAACCAATATTGCTAATGGTGCTTTTGTAGGTAGTAATACTTTTTACTCACAAATAAATACTGTAAATGCTGCATATTCATTTAATTGTGGTACCGCACCTTGACGAACGATTTGACAAGTGATATATTTAGTAGGTACTATATGAGCAGATTGATTATTTTATTTAGATACAACACAATGGCGAGCTGATGAATTACCAAATTCAAAAGATTGAAAATTATATATAAGATTATGAACTGCACTTACTGATGAAAATGCTACAATGACGTTTTTAGCAAATAGACCTATATTTTACCACGATTGAACAAAAATTTGTGATTATGTTAATGAAGCAAGTGAAATAATATATAAAAGACCAACTACTTGAAACTATACATTACAAAGTTCTGATTGAGTTTTAAGTTGGGTAGCTATTTAATTCATAATTAAATAAAAATGGAAGCAATATTATTATGATTATTGGTACAGATGATTACAAAAGCAAGTGAGAAATGGAAAGTAAGTCAAACATACTTATCAATATGACTTGCGATTTTGCTTGGTGCTTGATATTATGTAGCAACAACCTATTATTCAATTCAATGGCAACAGATTGTTGAACGAGTTGGTTGAGTTTATGCGAGCAGTCAATTATTCTATAATTTATTCAAAAAGGCTTGATTGTTAGACGGTAAGAAAGAGTAATAAATACTCTTTTTTATTTATCTAATAAATTTATAATGAGCCATAACAAAAGATATAGTGTTCATCACTTGATACCAAGAATGAATGATGATTGAACGAAGTTTACAGAAAACAAGATAAATAAAGAAACAATCAAAGATAGCACACACATAAATTGGCATAGAGTGTTTAATGGAAATACACCACAGCAACAGATATTACAAGTGCTATCATTTAACAAGCAAATCTTGAATGATGAGTTTGTTAAAGAACTCCTGAAAGTATTGGACAAGTACATTTATAATTATTACAAGATTGAAACACATATAGTATCTGAATTATGAAGTTTATTGGAAATGGAAAAGGAGTATTTTACAAGTAAAAAGTAGTATGAAATTATTGTTTAAGTGAAAAAGCAAATTCTACAAAGAATTTATGACAAACCTTATAAAGACTATAATTTGGTTAATTGTTGCCTTATTGGTATTTATATGAGTGGTACGAGCTTTATTTCAAATATAAATAAAATGACAAAACAAGAATTAGAACAGCAAAAGAATATGCTGGTATGACAGCTGAACATAGTTCAGAAAAAGATTGATGACTATTGATTATTAGATGTCGCTTACAATAGTTGACCGTTCAAAAATTTAGCTATGGAAAAGCAAAGAATTGAGAAAAAAATCAAAGACATCAAAAAACTTTTAGATAATTACTAAAAATCTATGGAAAACTTTGAACGATTGCCAGATGAAGAAAAAAGTAGATACATAGATGAGCAATATGCTTTATTGAAAGATTTGGAGTATGAATATCAATATACACAAGATGTAGAGACAAAAGAAAAGATGTTGAGAATAGCACATAGCATAAATGATATGCTTACAGATAATTTAATTACTAAATAAAAAACAATGGAATTGAAAAATGAAATGATTTTCAGTTGAGATTACTGAATTATTGAAAACGACACAGACTTTGTGTTGACGGAATGAGATGTGGATTGATTGCCAACCTTATTCCAACAAGATGATGTATATTTTGAGTACAATCAAAATGCTAACAGTTGGAGTAAAATGAGTTGTACATTGTACAATGCCTTTGGTGCTGTATCTGATTTGGAGAATTATGAATTTTTATTAGCACAGATAAAGGAAATAAATGATTTGAGTTATCAAAAAGGTAGAGTACAATGAGATTGACGGTGGACTAATCTTGCCGTTGATTTGGTAAGAAATTGGCGGAACTCAAATAAGGAACTTGTAAAAAAATATGGTAAAGTGGCAAGTTATAGAATAGATATGAGAAACGATGCCTTGATTAACAAAATCTTGGACAAGAATTACACTATATGTACAAGTTTTTCTGGAAACACTGATTACATATTAGATTATTACCACGATGCTGTATTGGACAATTATGATTTTGGTAAAAAGAAAACATACTGACATTCTGTATGAATTAGAAAACATAATTGAAAAAAATGTGTAAAAGACAATTACAAGTGAAGAAATTATAATTGATTAGATACAAATTTTTATGAGGTAAAGCCAACATTTAAACAATTGGTTGATGCTTGAACATTCAGATTGTTTTGATATTTATTCACAAAGGTAGCAGAAGATAATTATGAAGAATTGATTAGATTGGAAAAGGTAAGAGTGAAATGTAATAATTCATTACAAGCAAATAGTGATTTACGAAACAATACCAATGATAAGACCTTACAGAAAAAATTACACGATACAAATGAACGAATTAGAAACAACAATCTAAAATACATTGAAAAAAAATTAGTTGAATTGAGGTAGTAATTGCCTTGTTGCGAATAAGTAAAAAAGATTTTTGAAAAAAAGTCTTGATTTTTGTAAAAAAAAGATTATAATGGTAGGTGTTAAAATGATTTTAATTGTTAACAACATATAAAGATGAAAATTCAAATTAGTAAAGAACAGACAAAGCTGATGAGAGCTTATTTGAAAGTCAATGAGTACTTTCAAAAGAAATGAAAGGTAATGCTATTTAGAGATTTTATTTATTGGCTACAAGATTTGTGAGTTATTGAGGAAAGGAATTGAGAACTTGTTTTGAAAGAGTGAGTAGTGTTTGATTTTTAATTCTTAACAAAATATAAAGATGAACAGAACATTTGTATTTAGAACAGACCACTGAATAATAAAGGTGGAAATGGAACTTAAAGAGTGAAACAACTTTACTTGTAGCTGACAGGTATGAACTGAATGCTACTGACAATGTAGAGAAGAAATCAATGAAATTCTATGTTGAAACAAGTTGTGGGAAAGAATTAACAAATTTTGGAAAAAGTACCATTTGAATGATTTACATCCAGGAACAGAAAAGCAAGAAAAACGGCTGAATGAAAATTGAATAGAAAATCGAGCAAACGATTATGAAAATGTTTGCAAAAAATTAGAAGATGCTTGATTGTTAGACGATGATTGATACAAATTTGGTAGTGGTTGGAAAAGATTTGAAATACCATATTTAGACTTGAAGAAAATACAGCAATTGATTGAGAATTGATTTTAATAAAAAAAGTCTTTCTTTTTGAAGAAAAATTATTATAATGTATATGATATAATATACTAATGGTGGTAGTATATAAGAAGTTTGAAAATGTTATGAAATTGCCAATGGCAATCTTATATAGCAAAAGCACCTTGCTACCACCATTAGTGAGGTGTTTTTATTTTTTAACAAACAAGATGCTATTGGACGATTTTCTTTCAAGTGATGCTTACACACCAGTGAATAAGGCTTTGGCAAAAAAGATTTGATTTGTATGTGCTTGATACTTATGAGAATTGATAAGGCAGAGGAAAAGATTTGGCTGTAATGAGTTCTTTTTCTCACAAGAGCAAATGGAAAATGAGTTATGAATAAGTCAACACATACAAAGGCAATGTGTAAAGAAGTTGATTGAAATTTGATATATTGAGGTTGAAAAGAAGTGATTGCCTTGTAAATATTATTTCAAAATCAACGATGAAAAGATATTAGAGTGATATGATATGGTCAAGAACAAGTGCTTGAAAAATTCGAGCACTGGTGATTGAAAAAATCAACCACTGGTGCTTGAAAATTCAAAGCACATAATAATAAATAATAATAAGAAAGAGAATAAATTATTATATAATATAGATGAATATAAATTTGTAGATGAATTTTTAGACAGAAGTAATTGAATAGTTCAGTATTGTTTTAGCAAGTACCCAAACTATTTGGAAACACAATGGGAGGCGGTTGATAAACTTGTTAAGCAGTGATACACACTTGAAACGATTAAGACTGTTTTGAAGTTTATCAAACAAGACCAATTTTGGAACAAGAATATATTGAGTGTCAAGAAGTTATTGGAAAAGAACAAAGATTGAATACAATATATGATTGTTATGATTGAGAGAATAAAAGAGTTCAAGCCAAAAGCTATTGACCTCGATGCTTTATATAATAATTGATAGAAATGGAACTAAAAGTGTATGAAAAATTAACAACGGTGAAATTGAAAGATTGAACACAAATTCAAGCACCGATACCAGTGGACGATTTGTTGAAGGCTTGTAATAGCTGATTAACATTCATAAAACTATGATGAATGATGATAAATGTCAGTACAATTATGAGTGCAGATGAGAACAAGAGTACTGACATTGACAATTTTGTATTGAGCTTTGACAAAGAAGTTCAGCAAAGATTGAGATGAATAATAGAAAAGAGGAAAAAAGACAATTTGAAAATCAACACAGAGGTGTTGAGAAATGCTTACAAAAGCACATATTGACAAGATTTATAATTTAACAATATTACAATGGAACTAAAACAAGAGGAAAGATTACAAAAATTATTGGACTATCACGAATTGATGAAAGCAAAATGAATATTGCTTACAGAAGATGATATGTTCAATCGAGTAAAATGCTGGGAGGCAATGAAAGATTTACAAGCTGAATTGAGGTCAGAAATATATGAACAGAAAATTAGACTTGATAACAAGAAAGGGCAAAGAATGATTGAATTGAAACTTGTAGTGAACGAGGCTTGAAAAAAAACTTATACAGACACGACAGCGGATGCACAAGTAAGACAGGAAATGGAACAAGATTTGATAGATTTTAATGTTATCAAGCTGAAAAGCGATTTGCTACAAAGTAAAATTGACACCGTAGTGGAATATATAAATATTGCAAAATTAAAATTGAGAAAAGATAATGTTGCAATTTAACGAGAAATCACTATGGTAAATGTGTTATTCATCTTTATACGGAAAAATGGCGAGTAAAAATTCTCCCATTTTTTCGATTTAAAAAAAATAAAAAATTTGAGTTTTTGAGTTTTATGAATTGGGAACACAGAAAAAAAAGTTGAAAAAAGTCTTGATTTTTGAAAAAAAATTTATATAATAGCGAATGTTGATGAATAAGATTTTAATTTATAATTATATAAAGATGAAAAAAACTACAATTACAAAGGCTACAAGCCTTGATTTAAGAAAGTTGTACAATGACAGCTCATTTACATTACTTGGTATATGTGATGAACTAAAAGAGTACGAGGCAATCGACAATTATCTTTTTGAAACTTGTTGATTAAAAAGACCAGATGAAGTTGAATTTTATAAATGTTCTTGAAAGGCAGTGAATGAAGAATTTTGATTGGAGTGAGATAATAGATTTAAAGATGATTTGAATTTTGTGTTTATGCCATTGAGAAATTTTGAAAATTGAGAAATTTGAAGATTGGCAATGATAAAGTTGTCAATATGAGCAAGGTGGTTTGATGATGTAATTAACAACTCATTACCAGAAGATGAGGCAGATGAAGACTAATTTTATTTATTAAAATAATATAAAGATGAAAGAAAGAAAGCAAAAAATTAAAGAATTGGTTGAGGCAATCAATTTGGTATTAGAAAGAAAATGAAAGAAAATGGAAGTTGACTTGTGAATGTATTGAAATGTTTATGTATGAGATTGAACGAGTAAATTGACGATGTTCCGTTCATTAGACTATGGAGCAGTTATGAACTATCTAAAATGATATTTAGATGCAATCAATTAGATTTTACTTTTTAACAAAATATAAAGATGAAAAAATTAAAAAATTTAACAGAATTACAATGGTTGAGAATTTATAACAATATCAAGAATGATTATAACTTCCCAGAAAGAGAATTGAGAAAATTGTATGAGGCTTTTAGAAATTCAGAGTATCAGAGCTTTGCTTACTTCATAAAAGTAAAGTGAGATGAGATTTTGAACAAACAGATAATGGACTTTAATGAATATTTTAATTTTTAATCAGAGAAAATGACAGAAGAACTGAAAAAACTTATATTAACACTAAAAGACTTTGATGATTATTACAAAACTTTACCAGATGACCGATTGATTTGGCTATATGGTAAATGGCGAAAGGAAAAATGAAATGAAAGTTTTAAGGAGTTTATTGAAGATTATTGGGCAAAGGAACAAATGCAGTGGGAGGCAGAACATTGTAAAGACTATTTATAATTTAATTATATCAAAATGGAAAGAGAGGAATTTATTGAACTTTATAAAATCAATGTCAACGATAAGGTTGATAAGAAAGGAAAATTGAAGTATTTATCTTGGAGTTATGCCTGGTACGAGTTCAAAAAGAAGTACCCAATGGCAACTTATGAGATAAAGATGTTTGATTGAAAGCCATATGTTTATGATGAAAATCTTTGATATATGGTGTTCACAAGTGTGAATGTGAGCTGATTGATACACGATATGCGATTGCCTGTAATGGATTGAGCAAATAGGTCAATGCTTAATCACACATACACATACAAGGTAAAAGACAATAATGGAGAATATGTTGAAAAGACAGTTCAACCAGCAACGATGTTTGACATCAATAAAACTATTATGAGATGTTTGACAAAGAATTTGGCTATGTTCTGATTATGACTATATATTTATAATTGAGAAGATTTGCCAGAGGTTGAGGAGGAAAGACCTGCATTCAACGAGGAAACTTGGAAATGATTTTGGAACAATCAAGACAAGTACAAATCAGCAGATGAGGCTATTGAAAAGATTGAAAAGAAGTACACGTTGAGTGAAGATTTCAAAGAAAGAATTAGAGCAGTTTATTCTATAACAAATGAAAAATGAGAGGAAAAACAGAGTGAGTAAAATATACGATGACAGATTTTGCTAAAAGCTATATTATGAAAGAATTTCTGTCAAAGTTATTGGGACTAAAAAAGACAACAATTCAAGAAACAATGAGCAAACATTGATTGCTACCAAGCAATATTGATGATTGTGTTCAGTTCTTGAAATTGTATATGGTACAAAAGTATTGAAGATGATTTTAATTTTTAACAACAAAAACAATGAGAGGAAAATATGACAAAATTATTTACCAATTACTATTGTCAAACGAGCAATACAGAGATGATGATGTAAAATTGTATTTGGCAGTTGTAGAAATTATGTGATACAAATACAAAGATATTGAAACTATATTGAGAAATGTCAATTACCGCACAGTAGTTAGAGTAAGGAGAGATTTACAAGTAAAACACATAGAATTGTTGAGTTCCAAAGAGATTGAGAAAATCAGAGCGGTTGAGGAACAAGAATGTAGAAAAAAATTTTCACCCGATTATTTTGAAAGATTAAAAAGATACAGTGAGAGGTGCGATGAGAACACATAGAACTTTTTTTGAAAAAAGTCTTGATTTTTGAAAAAAAATATATATAATAGAGGATGTTAAAATGATTTTATTTATTAAAATAATATAAAGATGAATGAAAGACCTTTTAAGACAACCTTTTTTGAAGACTTTACCATTGCGGACAAATTTGGTAAAGATGCCGTACTTGATACTTACAAAAGAGCATTCAAAGAGCGGAAAAGTGATTACAAGTATTTAACAGAATTGGTAATTGCTTTGAATTGGAAAATTTGGGAACATTATGACAAATGAGATGAGGAATTGGCAAGAGTTTATAATGAATTGTGGGAGTGATGCGATTGATATGCTATGGACTATTTGAAATGAGCAGAGTTCAATTATTATTTAAGGGAAACAGACTAATTTTATTTTATAACAATTATAAAGATGGGACAATATTATAAAGTTGCTTTAATACAACAACAAAATGTAAAAGTTATTCAGCCAGACGGTTGGAAACTTATGGAACATTCATATTATGGGAATTTATCTATGAAAAGAATTGAGTACCTTTTGTATAAGAACACAACACAAGTAATGCGAATTTGAGATTATTCACAAGTAGCACCTTTTGTGTGGGACTATAAGTGGGAAGATTTTGAAGATATGTGGAGAAGAGATGACAACGATGTTGACTGATTATTGGAACACGATGAGAATTATTACTATTATTTGGTAAATAATGATAGAAAAGAATTTATCAATTTGACAGACCAGGAAAACAATAAAAAGTTGAAAGATGAATTTTGATTGATAGTACATCCATTGCCATTGTTATGTAGAGCAGAAACAGAAGAGGCTTGATGAGATTATCATTCAAAAGTTTGAAAGAAATATATTTGAATATGGTGTTGAGATAGAATTTATATTGATAGAAGTGTTGAAAGGCTTGAAGACAATTATAAAGAGGCTTGATTGCAGGACAGGACTTTAACATATAAATTCAAAGAATAATGACAGCGGTAAATAGAGTACACCAACTACATTGATTGTTAGATATAATAAACAGACAATACGATGAGTTGAATTACCATTTGGTCTTTATGTGATGAAAGACTTATGAAATTGTAGATTTGAACGATTATCAAAGAATTATCAAGAGATGAACATTGGACTTTCTATTATGATTTTGTGAATGATTTTTATATATTAAATAACAAAAGATGAATAAAACAAAAGTATTTTTAATTGTAGCAGTATTGATTTTAGTAATTTGATTGTGATTGACAATATTCAAGTGCTTTCATAAATCAGAAGTTGAAAAGTTGGTTGATAGATATTGGGAAATACAAGATGAATACAATTTTCATCAATGAAAGATAAATAGTTTACACAACGAGGCAGATTGAATAAGAGAAACATTACTTAATGATTATTGATTGGTTTTTACACAGGCTTGACTTGAAGTAGCAAAGTAGTCAGTAAGACCAGATGATACAAATATATTGTTGTTCATCATACAGCAACAACTCAATGTATGACAGCAGAATGAATGGAATTGTCTATGAAAAGAACTTATGTTGATAATAGATGATTTGAATATATTCCAACACATTATATAATTTGATGTAATGGAGACTTTGTAAAAGTAAATGATATGGAAACAATTGTTTGAGCTACTCTTAATGAAGAGGCAAATGTGAATTGAATACATATAGAAATAGTTTGAGATTTTAATCAGAATGAGCCAAATCAAAGTCAATATGATATGCTTAATCAGTTGATTGAACGAATATTGGAAAAGCACCCAGATTTAGAGGTAAAAGGGCATTGAGACTTCCAAGCAAAGAATTGTCCAGGTCAAAATTTTGATTGGAGCAAGGTAAAGTGAAACATAACAAGCAAATACTATGAGCCTCCAAAAGAAATTGAGTTCAGTTTGAGCAGATATTATTCTGTTCAACCAAATCAAAAAAGGTATTACTTGAATAGAACTTATGAAGAAGATTTTAAGGTAAATTGCCAATGAGATTGTCTATATACAGCCAACTGACACCACTTGACAGATAATGATATGTATAAGTCGGTGGCTTGTCCAAAGGAATATGAACTTGGAACGAAAATCTATCTTGAATGAGTTTGAGAGGTTGTTTGTAATGATAGATGATGAGCAATAAACGGCAATAGAATTGATATGCGGTGTGGAATATGAGATAAGGCACTTGATAATTGGAGTAAGTGTCCAACAGGTACAAGAAAATGATATGTTTTATAATTTAATAAATAGAAATGATAGAAATTTTACTTGCTTGAATATTACAATGTGTAATGATACCAGACTTTGATGAGTTTAGTATGTGTATAGATAATGTTGTTTTAGAATATAATATGAGTTTAGAATGATAGAAATTATATTAATAGTCAATAGTATATTTTGCATATTGGTTTTTGTATGACTTATGGTATCAAGATGAGATAGAGAATTTTATGAAACAAAGATAGATGCCTTGGAACATATGCTTGAATTAAAAAGCTGGACATTAGAAAATGAGATAAAAATGCAAAAACTACAACAAGAAAATACTGCATTATATAATAAAGTTATACAATTAAGAGCAAAAATGTATGAGTATAATGTACCAGAAGAAAATGATGAATTTATTAGTTAGTTTTAGTTTATATTATATATGAGATGACAAAGAAAAGTGAATTAAGCCTTATGTGACAGATGAAAAGAGAAGCAGAAAGGGACTTTCATAAATTTATAAAATATGTAGCAGAATTAGAGAAAGAAAATAAAGAGAATAAGGAAACATTGGAACATAGGGATAGTGTTTTGAGTATTATGTATGATTTGGTAAGATGTGATTACATTAAGCCAAAACTAAAATTAGATATTATTAAAGCGGTAATCGATGACGAATGTTGAAATTTTGATGATTTGACGGAAAAAGAAAAGGAGTTGTGGAATTATTTTTGGAAAGGTTGATTTAGATAATAATATATATGAGATGAAACAAATGTTTGAAAATTGTGTTTTAATAGAGAGAAGAAATTGACACAAAATATATGAGATAGAAAAAGATATGCAATATTGAATAGACTTTTGTGATGGTTGATGAAGAACAACATATAGTTTAGCAGAGGCTGAACAGATAAGCGATGAATATCACGAATTGGAAGAAGAATTAGAACACGAGAGTATGCTTGATATGGCAACAGAACAAGACTTATATTAGTTTTAGTTTATAAATTATATAAAATGAGATTTAGAGAAATGAAAGAAGAGTACAAATCAGCAAAAACAGAGGCTGAAAAAGATTTTGTTGTAAAACAATACAGTGAAAGTCTGTTCAACAAATTTCTTGGTTGCTTGTCTTTGCTGTTTTTGTTGCTTATATTTGTGGCTATTATTACTTGAATAGTTGCAGCAATTAGATTTATATTTTAATTGTTATAAATGCCAAACCCACCAAGAGATTTTAATAAATTCGTAGCTGATTTACATTTGAAACAAGATATTGAGTTGTTCAATTTAAGAACAGAAAATATGAAGTTGAAATTAAAGATTGAGAACGATGAAAAAGCATATATGAGTTTGTTGAGAGATTACACAGAAATAAAAGAGGAGAACGAAAAGCACAAGAAAGATATTAAAAAAGCTATCGAGTTGTTAGATTGATTTATATCATAAGAGGCTTTTGCCTCTTTTTTTCAAAAAAGACTTGCAATTAAAAATAAATATGTTATATATACATTATAAATTTATTATAAAAAGATGAGAATGAGGAGTTATAAATACACAAAAGAATTAGATGATTTGATAAGAAACTATTGTTTTGCACATTTTTTGTCAATAAACGATTTGTTCAGAAAGGCTTGATTGAGTTGAGCTACTTATTATTGAGTAAGGACAAGATGAATAATATCATTAAGGACTGCTCAAAAACTTGATAAAATTTTATGATTTGTTATAGATACTTTATGAAAAGATTTGTAAGAGTGTACTATGATAAAGGCAAAAAATATGCAGATTTTGATAAAAGGTCAAAGGCTTGGGAGTTTATAGATAAGGTTGATTTTAGTTATGCAACATACATAATAAATGAAGAAACAGAAACAAAAGAAAAGGAAAAACCTACAAGAAAGAATAGATTGACTATTTAAGACAACAAAAGCAAAAAAACTGTTTGAAGAAGAGTGGTGAAGTGCTATAAACACACGAAATGAGATACGAAAAACTTATAAAGATTGGGACGATTGGAAAGAGTTGGCTGATAGAGTATTCAGTGAATATGTTAGATTATATTATTCAGACGACAGATGAATGTGCGAATGTATAACTTGTTGAAGAAAATTCCCTTGGAGAACAATTCAGAACTGACATTTCATAACGAGGTGAAATTTGAGATACAGATATGATATAACGAATTGCCACCCACAATGTCTGTACTGTAATGTTATGCTACATTGAAGTTATCAGAGATATACAATAAGAATGATAGATTTATACGGAAAGGAAAAGGTGTTGGCGATGATGAATGACAGAAGATGTTTCAAGATTACACAAGAACAGTATGAAAAAAGCATTTTTCAAGTTCATACAGCAGTTAGAATTTGGAAAGGCGAACTAATCAAGACGAAGTAGGTCTTACAATATTTAGATATTACCCACAACACTATGAAAATTCTTTGATAGTGGTTGCAAGCGGTGGTGTAAATATCTTTAGCAGGAGGCTTTTGCCTCCAATTGTTTATAACTAACACAAATATATGAAAACATTTCAGAGCTTTTACAAAACAGTGTGATGATGAGAATGAAATAAGTGTCATTACCCAACAAGATTAGATACTTATTGACAAGGTTGCTGACACAACTGTGATTATTGTTATGCAAGAGCTTTGTTAGATTTCAGATGATTGCGACACCCATTAAACCCATTGGGAATTGACATTGAAAAGGCAAAAAAAGTGATTAGAAAGATACCAGAATGACAAATAACAAGATTGTGATGAATGACAGATTGTTTTCAGCCAATAGAAAGAGAAAGATGAATTACATACGAGGTATTGAAAGAGATGAACAAGAATAGAAAATGATATTTAATAGTGACCAAGAGCGATTTAGTTGCTGACGAAAAATATTTGGAGGTATTGGACAAAGACTTGGCACATATACAGATTACTATTACAAGTACCGATGACGAAACAGCTTTGAGATACGAACATTCCACCAAAACAAGCGACAGAATAAAAGCTATTGAAAAGCTATGGAGTTTGTGATATGATGTTCAAATAAGATTAAGTCCATATATAATTCCTTATGTTGATGTGAATGTGATAAACGATATCAAATGCGACAAGATAATAGTAGAATTTTTAAGAGTAAACCACCGAATAAAAAAACGATTTGATATTGATTATAGTGAATATGTGGTAAAGGAATGATGATATTGGCACTTACCACTGGCAAGAAAGATAATGTACTTAAAGAGAATACACAAAAAAGAAATAAGTGTTTGTGAAGATGTACAAAAGCATTATGACTATTGGAAAGAGAATTTTAATGTCAACAAGGACGATTGCTGTAATTTAAGACTTTTATAATATAACTTATACAAATGAAACTTGAAAAAATCAAATTAAGTGAGATTAAACCTTATGAAAAGAATGTAAAAAGACATTCAGAACAACAAATTGGTAATATTGCCAAATCGATTAAAGATGTTTGATTTATTCAGCCAATCGTAGTTGATGAGGACAATATAATACTTATTGGTCATTGAAGATTTGAGGCATTGAAAAGTTTGTGAGAAAAAGCTGCTGATTGTGTAAAATTGGTGTGATTAACAGAGGCACAAAAAAAGGCTTTGAGAATTAGAGATAACAAACTTAATGAAAGTGAGTTCGATATGAGCAATTTGGCAAGTGAGCTACAAGATTTGTTTGATGATAATATTGATTTACAAGAGTTATGATTTTCAATTCAAGAGCTTGAAACCTTTGATTTGAAACTTGACAAAAGAGAATTAGATGCGATAGGTGAACAGATGTCAATCGGAGAAAATGAAAGTCAAAATTTCGAAAATACTCAATGAAACTTCCAACAAAACGGCGATGAAGAAACAGCATATAACTTTTCTCAAATCCAGTGAAATGTCGCAGGTGAGAGGCATCCGATTACTTTTTACTTAACTGATGCTGATTTCATATTTCTTGGAGAATTTTACAAGACTAACAGGAAATGGGAAAGCAATGTTGACCTTTTAAGAGAAGTGACACAATTTTATATAGACAATCAAGGAGATGAAAGTTCAGATTAATACTGAAAGATTTTTCGAATACACAAAATATCATTACGATAGTTGTGTAATATGAGATGACCCAAGTTTTCCTTGATTAAATTATGTATCTGAAAAGAGAAAATACAAACTTGAACAAAAATATCGATTGGCTTTTTTGTATTCAACTTGTTATTGTTGTCCAACGGCAATTTATATGATAGAAACATTGCCAGACTTGAAAGAAATCAATACAAGTATATTGAACGATTGGTGGAAACAGAATAAACAGAAATGTTTATTTCAAACAGACAAAAAACGAATAAAGAACAACAATCAATTTGTAGAGCTTGTAATGAGTTATAAATATTTTATTGGGCAAAATACACAAAAAGAAAGATTTGAAAAGCTGAAAGGAAAAGATGAAAAAGAAAGCTATGACAAAATATTTGAGGCGGTCAAGACAATTAAACATATGTGAAGATTTTGAGCTTTTTTATACTTGGAGGCTTTACAATCTTTGACAAATGTTTGAATTGAGCCAACTTGATTAGACTTGAAAGAGGCACTATCATCTTGTAATTGATTGGCTTATGCGGTTGGTAGAGATGATTTAGTGGTGAGAAGACAAGAGAAAAGACACCTAACAGATGAGCAATATGAATATTTGAATGAATGTCTCAAAGAAATCGTTGAATACATACAAAAATATATGCCAGAAACACATTCAACGATTTGGAACATTGAAACAACATTGTGTGCATACAAAAAACGGAAACGGTGAAAAAGATATGTTGGTTATTACATAGATAGAATGTGACGAGATATTAAAAAAATGGAAGAGATGAGCTGATACAATTTCAACGATTTGTGGGAATTTAGAGCAAAATCTATTCCACACGAATATCTTGAAGAATTTAATTCATAAATAACACAAATGAAAAAAAGTATAGTTGTATTTCTTTGAACTCATTGTAGCTGAAAATCGAGCTATGCGAGAAATCTTGTTTGATACAAAGATATGTCGCAAGAAAAAAGAGATGAGAAGTGATACAAAATAACACTTGGAGATGACAGATTTGCTATGGGACATTATCACAATACTTGCGGTTGAGTTGATTGATTTTGAGCCATTAGTAAATCGAAACAAGCACTTATTGATTTGGCTTGCGAAAGACAAGAAACACTAATGATAGTTGAGTGAGTGTTGTTAGTGACAGAGCCTGTGTTCAAGGCAATCGATGAGGCAAGAATAAAGAGTGGTAGAGATGTTTATATTGTTTTTCTTGATGTCAGCCCAAAAGTAAGTATGGAAAGGTTGTACATAAGAAATGGTTGAAAGCAAGTATGACCTTGAATAATCAACAAATGAATGTATTTCAGAAAAAGAATAATGGAATTATGAGAAAAGTTCAGACAATTCAAGCAACTTTATATCAATACAGATTGAACTACTGTTGAGGAATGATTAAATAAGGTAAAAGATTTTATTTGAGCAAATTAAACAAAAATGAGTGAGTTTACATTTCTAAAAGAGAAATATCAAGCACCAAGGCGAACAGGTGAATACATAGATTGTTCAATGCCGATGACTTTTGATACATATTCAAATTGTTGATTTGGTTGTTTATATTGTTTTGCTACATTCCAAAGAGGAATATGAAGAACAAAAGACAACTATGTCAAAAAGAATGTAAAAGCTGTTGACTTCAACAGAATTGAAAGAATGTTCAAAGACCCAGACAAATACGGTGGACAATTCAAAGACTATATCAAGCAAAGACTTGTTATGCAGTGGTGAGGAATGTCTGACCCAATGTGTCCGATTGAAGAAGAATGAGAAGTATGATTGAAACTATTGAAATTGTTTAATGAATTGAAATACCCAGTGAGATTTTCAACAAAATCTGATTTGGTACTTCGTGACCACAGATACCTCGATGAATTTGCAAAATGAGCAGACCATTTTGCTTATATGAGTTCAATAATCACTTATGACCCAAAAATAGCAGAAAGATTGGAGGCAAGAACACCTACTCCACAAAGGAGAATGGAGGTATTGAAAACACTAACAGATTTATGAGTTTGGACAGTGATTAGATTAAGACCATACATAATCGGAATAACGGACAAGACCGTAAAAGATATTGTTGAGGCTGGTTGAAAAGCAAAAGTAAAAGCACTTTCAACAGAGGCATTATGTCTTGATACAAGAATGAACGAACTAACAAGAGCAAAATTCAAGGAATTATCAAAGCTATGCTGATTTGATATTGTAAAATTTTACAAGCAACACAGCAATACTGTATGATATTTGAGATTATCAAGAGAATATCTCAGACCATATATGGAGGAATTGGTACACCTCTGTGCTGATAACAATATCAAGTTGGCTGTAAGTTGTCCAAAGCACAAAGAAAAGACATTTTGATATAGTTGTTGTTGACTTCCAACAGAATGACCTCTTGGAAATACACACAAGGGACAATATATGTATGCGATTATGGTAGCAAAAGAGAAATGAGAAGTACATTGGTCAGATGTAGAAAAGTTCAGTGTATTCAATAATGTAATGATGAGAAGTGCTCAATGATTTAACAAATGAACTTGTAAGAAGTCAGCAAAGATATGGGACTTATCATTGAAAGATATGCTACACATATTATGGAATGACCCAAAAAGAGCAAATTCACCATACAAGTTATTTGAGTGAGTGTTATTACCACACGGACTTGATGAAAATGGTGATATTGTTTACAGATACAATCCAAGGGCATAATTTAATTATTAACAATATTGAGATGAGATGAGTGGCAAAAAGTGGTAAAAAGAAATATGCAAAAAAAGAGAATGGGAAAAATGATACTTGAAGACCATTATTGATGACACCAGCAACAATTCAAAAACTTGAAGCAATTTTCAAGATAGATTGAACAGTGACAGAGGCTTGTTCATATGCTGGTATTTCATTGGCAACTTATTATACTCGATGCGAAAAAGATGAGAAGTTTTTGGAAAGAATGGAAAGAGCAAAGCAATTTCCATATATACTTGCCAAAAAGACTTTATTCAAATCAATAAATGATGACAACATAGTCGTTGCACAAAAATGAGCCATTGAATTTTTGAGGAGGAGGGAAGACAATTACAAAGATAAAATCGAAACGAAAAACGAAACGGTGTTGGAAGTATTATCTGATGAAGATAAAAATATTATTGATGACATAATAAATAATAGATGATAAAGACCAGCGAATTTATAAACAAAATGGCAGATAAAACATTCAGAAAAGCATATTTTAGCAGAGACTTTTTCTGATATTGTAGATATTATTTCAGAGAGTACTTTTCATTTATGACACCAGAGTGTTTACTAAAATATTATAAGGCTATTGAACAATGAAAGAATGTGTACTTCAAATGATTTAGATGAAGTGCCAAGACAACGATAGCACAGATGTATGTGAACTATTGTATAGCATACAAAAAAAGGAGAAACATAATGCGATACAGCCAAACGATAGACAATGCAGAGGAAAATCTTACTTATATTGCCAATTCGTTTATAGGAGATACAGATAATTGAGAAAGATTTGTAAAAGACTTCTGAAACTTATATTACCCAGAGTTTGCTATTAAGAATTGACAGAAAAGAATAAAGAGGCTTGATAAGTTTGTGACAGAAAATGAATGCTATATTCGTGCTATGTCATTGTGAACAAGTCCAAGGTGAAAGAACTATACAGCCAGTGATTGAAAATACAGACCAGACTTATTGATATTTGATGATGTTGATACGATAGCAAGTTGTGCTAGTAGGAAAAAGATAGACAAGAATTATGAGTTTATGCTTAATGAAGTATTATGAGGAACGACTGGTGCAACACAAATGATATTCCTTGGTAATACAATCTATGAAGATTGAATAGTGCCAAGATTTGAGGAACATATCAAGAACGATAAGAATTGGGAATGTATAATATTGCCAATCTATGAAGATTGAAAAATAGTGCGGGACAGGTTTGTTGAAACAGATGAAGAGGCTGATGAGTTGAACTATGGGATAATAGACAGCAACAAGAAGTACACATCATTGGAAACAGAAAGGAGGAGGCTTTGAACAATATCTTTTAATCAGAACTATTTGTTGATACCTTATGTGTTATGACAACATATAATCACAAGAGATATGATACAATACATTGATAGAAAAGATTTGCCAAAGTTTGATAAAATACAGCTATGAGTTGACCCAGCTGTAAGTGAAAAGGAGTGAAGTGATAGATTTGCTATAAGTGTTGTTTGATTTGCGGACAGAAAAAAGTATGTATTAGATAGTATTTGATTAGAATGAACTGAAAAGAATATAAAAAAGGCAATGAACATAGTTTACAATATGTATGTGAAATATAATGTTAACAGAGTTTTTGTTGAAACAGTGGCATATCAGTTGGTATTGAAAACGATATTCAAAGAGATGTGAATGGCTGTTGAAGAAGTGAAGACAACAAAAGACAAAACAACAAGACTTATGGAGAAACAGATACAATTTGAAAATCACGATGTCTATTTTGTCCCAGAGACTACCACAGAACTTGTAGATGAGTTATTGGTATTCCCAAATTGAGAACACGACGACAGAATAGATAGTATGTTATTTGCTATGACCGAACAAAACAAGAGCTTTTTTATTTGAGCATTCTAACAAAATGAATAATGACCGAAAACGAAAAGAAAAACAAGACCCATTCCAAAGGTCAGAGGCTTTGGAAATAGTTATCACTGAAAGAATGGTGTTGAGTTTTTTAAGCACACTAAATCAATGAGATGATACAAAGATGATAACAGAAGTGTGATTGTTTGAGTTTTGGAAGTATATTGAAGAAAAAAGGGACAATCTACCACAAAAGCTATTTGAAAAAGAGTAATTTTATTTATTAAATATATAAAAATGGACGGAAAAAGAATTTACACAAAAATTGATGAAACAAAGTTTAAGGTTGAGCAAGACAGACATCTTGAAGAAGATATGAACATTGCTGACCAATTGAATGTTTTAGCACAGTGCTTGAATAATATGAAACAATGTGTGGCACAAGCAAACGATTATCAAAGCAAATTCGTAAAGATTGCTGAAAGCTACAACCGATATGTTGATATTCTTCAAGAGGCAAAGGACAGCTGTGGTTATAATTACAAACTACCAGCAAAGGTTGAAATTCCAGATTGCTTTGACATTATTGAGGTAAAGATTGAGAATTTGCCAAGTGTTGATATCAAAAAGGAATAATTTATATTGTAAAAAAACAAGATGAAGAAGATTTGATGCTTATGACGATTATTTATTATATTTGTAATATTTACAATGATATGAATATTTAATCAGACCAAAGACAATTCTACAACTCCAATAAAGGAAATAGAGCAAAAACAAGAAAAGACTTTACAAGAGCATTACAATGAACACAAGAATTATCTTTGGTACATCTGCCAAGAGTGATTAAAGTTTATTGATTGATGACCATATAACTTTGATTGACCAACATATGCTTGAGAGTATATGGGAAAGTTCATAATCAAAGGGACAAACAATGGTAAATTATTCAGATGTGAGTTTGTGCCATACGATAACAAACGATGAATGAACTTGGTTGATGCAAGATATGAATAAGCCACTACACAAAATTGTCATATAAGAATAACATAGGTGAGAACTTATGTTATTTTTTTTACTTTGTTTTTTTGATATATTGTGTATAATGCAGACGATAAAAAATTTACATATAAACAAAGTCTATGTGATTATTAGATAGAGCAAAGAAAACAATAAACAATGTTTTCAAAAGAAAATCGTATGTGAGTACAAGAAACACTCAAAGCCTTGCTAGTTTGTTGAAAAATGATGCTGTATTGAGTATGAGTACATATTACGACTTATACAGATTTAATTGAGACATCAGACAAGCTATAAAAAAGATTGCGAATTGAGTAGCAAGAAATTGATTGTATTTACAAGACAATAATAGAAAAACGATTGAAAGCAATGTTTTGACAGATGAAGTATATAGTTTATTCCAAACACCAACATTTTTGAAATTCAAGGTTGATTTATACAGAAACTATTTATTGAGTTGAGAATTATATATTGTTCCTGTTGTAAATATAAGTGGTCAAGTAATCTGATTTGATGTTTTAGATAGCAGAAGTGTGACAAAATACACCAATGAATATTGAGTAATCTTATATTTTGAAGTAAACAACAATCAGTGAGTGATTAAGAAATATCGGCCAGACGAACTTGCTTATTTCAAATTTGAAGACGATACGAACAACGGTGTAAATGGTATGTGATTATTACAATGAGTTGTTTACGATGCTTTGAGTGATTTGGAGGCAATGAGAACAAATTATTACTTTTATCAAAATTCAGCAATACCAAGTGCTATTCTTATGCTTGATGATTGAATGAGTGTTGAGGAAATGCAGAATGCGAAAGATACGTTTGAGCAACAATTCAGAGGTACTAAAAATCAACACAAGACACTTGTCGCTTGATGAATAAAAGATATAAAAACGATTGCTTTATCTCCAAGAGATATGGAATTTATCAATCAAAGACACTTAACAACAGAAAAGATAAGTGCTTTGTTTGGAGTGCCAAAGGCTATGCTATGATATGTTGAAGATGTAAATTACAGCAACGGAAATGTCCAAAGGGTTGAGTTCATAGAATGAACATTAAGACCATTTGAAACTGATTTTGAGCATATACTAAATAAATTGCTTGAAATGTTTAGACCAGATTTGTTTGAAAAGTTGCGAGTAAAAGCAGATTGAGAACAAATAGAGGCAACACAAGAACGGAAAGAGTGATTGAGAAAAGATGTTCAGACTTGAATATTAACAATCAATGAGGCAAGAGTTGAGTTGTGATTAATGGAATTAACAGATGAAAATGCGAACAAACCGCTTGTTTCAAGAAATGTCGTATTATTGGAAGATATAGCACTTGACCCAGTTTTATATTCTGACGAAACTTAATAATGTCTTTGAGTGCTGATTATAGAAGATTGTTAAGGAGAGAGAATAAATGCTACTCAATAATACAGAAATCATTTAAGAAACAAAGGCAGTTTTTAGATGAGCATTTACAAGATTTATATGAGAATTACACTTTGAATATAGAACTTGCTTGGAATTATCTGAATACTGCTTATGTAAATTTGTATAGGGAAAAGGCACGGCAGAATGTTGTGAACGATGAGCCACTTGGTTGATTTTGGTTGGAGATGTGAGTAGATGATATGATTGAAGATTTGAAACCACAAATCAAAAAAGGAGTGATGAAGTGATACAAAAGAAGTTTTAGATTGTTTGAGCCATTACTTATTGAGAATTGATTTAGCTATTATGAAGACACCATCAGTAATTATGCGAACGAACGATGAGAACTGAATTTGAGTAATTACAGATGAGCAATAAGTTATACAACAAAACACGATGTGGTTGAAATCTTAAAGAACTGAATTGATGAAAACCTTACACGATGAGAAGTACAAAAGCAAATAAATATGAAGAATGATTTGTTGTTTGGTAAGGCAAGAGCAAGAACGATAGCAATAACTGAAATGTGAAAGGCTTATGAATATTGAAACTATCAACCTATACAGCAATTGATGAGTGTATGAATAGAAATGGAAAAGAAATGGCAGACTTGCGATGATGCCAAAGTGAGACCAGAACATATGGAATGTGAAGATGAATGACGAGTTAGTGCTGATTATGTTTACCCAAGTGTGTGAGTGCCAATTCCACCTGGTTGACCAAATTGTAGATGTACAATATTGTACAGTAGAAAATGAGCAATTAGATAACTATTTAATTATTAAATAACAGAGATGAGAAAATTTACATTGAAAGATAACAAAGGTTATTTTCAAAGTCTATGGAACACTAAATCTGTCAAGGTAGTTGACAACGATTGAAAAGAGGCAGTGGAAATTGAGTGATATGCTTCAACAAAAGACAAGGACAGGGTTGGAGATATTGTTGAGCCAAGAGCTTTTGAGAAAGCATTGGAGAGATATATGTTAAACCCAATTGTTTTACTTCAACACAAAACAGACAAGCCAATCTGATTAGTTGAAGAAACATCAATTGATGATAATTGACTTTTCATAAAAGCAAAGATAACAGAGAATACAGATTGAGTAATTGACCAAATCAAAAATGGTGTATTGAGAAGTTTTTCAATCTGATACAGTGTAAAAGATTATGACACTGATGTAAGAGAATTGGCTGATTGAAGTTATGATATGACAAACATTATTAAAGATTTGGAATTGTTTGAAATATCTGTTGTATCTGTTCCAGCCAATCCATATGCTTTGGTAAAATCTCTTGAAGATTTACTTGAAGTGAAAGAGGTTGAAGAAGTTGAGCCTGACAAAGTTTCTGAAGTTATGGAACACGAAATTGAAGAAACTGAAAAAGAAGAGGAAGAAACACCTATTGAGACCGACACCGAAACAACAGAGAATGTTGAAGAAAACACTGACGAGGCAATTGTTAGTGAAGAAAAAGAAAATGATGAAATTGAGGAAAAGGAAACGGAAGAAATAGTAGCAGATGAAAATTCTGAAATAGTTGAAACAGAAGTTGAAGAAGTTTCTGAAAACGAGGTTGAAACACCTACGGACGATGTTGAAGTTGATGAAACAAGCAACGAAAATGTTGTTGAAACGAAGTCAATAGAAGTTGAAACAAAATCATTTAATTTTGATGAAAAGATTGCTGAAATGCAGAAGTCTTTTGACGAGCAATTAAGCAAGAAAGACATTGAGATTAAAGAGCTTAAATCAAAAGTTGACAATATGAGTAAGCTATTTGCTGAAAGTTTGGAGGCTGTTGATAAACTCGCAACAAAAATAAGCAATATTCCTGTTGCGAAATGATTGGCTTACACAAGACCAATTAAAAAGAGTGGTTATGGACTTGTTGCCGAGGCACTCAAAAATCTTTAATTTATAAATTTAATTCAAAATGAACATCAAAGAATTATTAAAACTTGCCAGAAAAGAGGCTGGTATTGTTGTAAAAGAGGAAGAAGTTGAAAACAAAGATGAAGAAGTTGTAGAAGAAGTAAAAGCAAACGAAGTTATGCACACAACAAACACTAACTTTTGAGCTGAACTTGTACCTACAAATGTAATGGCTGACCCATTACTTGATATGTTGCCACAATATTCAAGATTATTGCCATTATTACCAGGTAATCACTGAAACAATATGGCTATATCTGAAAAAGTACCTATCGTATGAGAGGCTGATATGTTCCAAGGAAATACTGAATGGACTACTTGAGCATTAGCTTATTCTGCACCTGCTAACAATTGACCTGCTACTGATGCTGTGACAATTACACAAGGTCAATATATTACAACAGTTGCTGTATCTGATAGAGAGCTTAATTATGCTACTGATAGATTAGAGGCTATCATCAGAGAAAGAATAAACAGAGCTGCTGCAAGAACTATTGATGCTGTAATTATCAATGGAGACACAACAGCAAGTGGAAGTGGAAATGTAAATGGAACATATAGTGGAAGTCCATACTTTACACAAAACGATGGATGATTGAGAAAGGTTGGAATTGCTAATACAGTTGTTTCTGTATGAACACTTACATCTGGAAGTTTCATATCTGTAAAATCTGTATTGAATGCTTGACTTATTTCTGACTTGTCTAACTTACTTTACATTATGCCAAGTAATGTATATGACAAAGCTATTCAATTATCAGAAGTAATCACAATTGATAAATTCTGACCAAATGCTACAATTTCTCAATGAGTATTGGCAAAGATATGGAACATTGACATTTTAGTAGCAAGAGATATGCCAGCTTTAACTAACACTTCTTGATTAGTTGATGCAACAGCTGCTAACAACACAAAATGAAGTCTATTGTGTGTTTACAAACCTGCTGTTCAATACTGATTTGGAAAACCATTGGAAGTTGAGGTTGGAAGAGTTCTTGGAAAAGGTGTACAAATCGTTGCTACATTTGAATTTGGATTTGTTGTTGTAAATTCAAAGGCTGGTCTATGAAAGACTGTTTGAATGTGAGCAAATGTGACTGTCTAATTGTACAAAATAACTTTATCAAGGTGGGTACAATTTGTACCCGCTTTGGTAAGGTCTTTATATATTAAAACATTATAATGAAAGTAAAAGCTATATTAGATAACGAAATAATAGATTGAGTAGAGGTAAAGAAAGGTACAATCACAGAAGTTGATGATTTACTTTGAGATTACTTGTTAAGAGCATATAAAGAAAGGCGAGAAAAAGTTGAAGACGAAAAAGAGGAAAAAGAAGAAGATGTTGAAGAAGATGAAGAAGATGAAGAAGAAAAACCTACAAGGAGAAAAAAATAATAATTTAATCAATCAAAAATAACAATGTATTCAAGTTTAGCACAATTCAAAGAATATTTAGGAATGAATGTGAATGATACAACAAACGATGTATTGTTGACAAGTTTTTTGAATACAGCAAATGGAAAATTAAACAACCTATGTTGAGTAGATAGTTTTGCCAAAGCAGAATACACTCAAACAATAGAAAAAAGGTGAATATACGATACTCCAAGATGATTAGAGTTTTACTTGAAAAACAAGCCAGTAATTTCTATTGATGAACTCAATGGAACAAATGCTTGAACAAAATGAGTAGATTATCTTGTAATGTATGACAGAAGACCAATTTTCAAAAAGATAGAATTGAACGATTGGTGAATGGTTGATGTAAAATATACTGCTTGATATGAGGTAATACCTTATGATTTACAACTATTAGAAATGATGTTGGCAAGTGGTATGCGACAAGAACACAACTTGGAATGAGTTGTAAGTTATAAATTATGAGACGAACAAATAATGTTTGGAAGTAAGACTTGAAATTTTGGAGTAATTACACCTGACCAACAGTATTTTTCATTTACTGCTTTATTAAATAAATACAAGAACTTTAATTTGCCTATATAAAAATGATACTATACAACAAAAAAGCAACATTATATAAATATTCTAAAAATGAAAATTGAGTGAGTAGCTATAATCAAACTTGAACATTGTTTGCTTGTGCTATACAACCTGTATGAGAAAAAGATTGATTTGAGTGAGTAGATATTCTCAAAACAAAAAAGATGTATTGCGACAAGAAAATTGAGGTATGAGATAAGGTTGTGATTGATTGAATAACTTATATTGTAAATAGTACACAATTGTGGGATTGAAGTAGAAGACAATATTACAAAAGTTTTATCAATGAAAGTAATTGAGACTAATGAGAGTTGAGATAGATAGCAGAATACCAAAGATGTGAGAAAATGTTAGCAGTGCTATTCAACTAATGCTAATGGATGTGGCAAATGTTATTCAGAATAGTGCCAAACAAAATGCTCCATATCTAACAGGAACTTTGAGAAAATCTATCAATACAGATTTCAATAAGATACAAAGAGGTACTGCTGTTGTATGAAGTCCAGTGAAATATGCAAGGGTAAGGGAATATGTAAACAATAAAAACCCACAGACAAAATACTATTTGCGGAGATGATATTCAGAGAATGAGATGAAAATACAAAAAATCGTCAAAGATGCTTTAAATAAACAAATGAAATAATGCCAATTACATACAGTTTCAAACAAATAGGAGATACGATATACAACAAGATGTTGGAAATAAAGAATACTGATTGAAAAGTTTGAGCAGTATATAATTATGATGTTAAAGTTGAATGATGAATGAGCCTACCAGCTATTATTATTACTCCGAGTAATTGAAATGTAAATCTATTGGACAGCTGTAATTATGAAAACAAAATCAATTATACAGTAAGATTGATTGACAGAGTTTACAAAAATATGTCAGATATAGAAGACAATATGAGAATAGTAGCAGATATGGTAATGAAAAGATTAAAAGAGATAGGAACAATTACACGAAGTAATACTAATGGAACTACTATGAAATGTGAATTTACATACCAACGAGGCTTTACAGATACACAAGAGCCATACAGAATATTTGAAGTGGAATGTAGTTTCACATCTGTTGAAAATTAGATTTAGATATTAAACAATATACTAATGCCAAAAAAATGTAAAGACTGCCCAGATGAAAAGATTACAATAAATGAAGAAGTTTTTGATTGAATGAGAACATACAACTTTTCAAAATTATGAATTGTTGTAAGAGCAAAAAGTCTGGAAGAGGCAGAAAAAATGGTCAAGGAATTGACAGAAAAAGATTATGAAAACAAATCTATTTAGATACTAACTAATTATCAAAATGAGTAATGCTTATATCGGTAGGAGGTCAGCAATATGACTATGAAAAGAGGCAACAGCTTGAACACCTGTTTCAGCACAAGTGCGAATACCAAAAGAAAGTGGTACATTAAACCCAAGTTTTGAAGAGGCACAAGATACTTCTTGATATGGAGTTATTGATGAAGTATATGAAAGCTATACAACAAAAAATTTCTCCAACATAACATTGACTTGAATTGTTAGAGATGATTTTATTTGATACCTATTACTTGGTGCTTTATGAAAGTACACAAAATTATATTGTGTGACAGGAACACCAAGTTGATGAACACCTGCAAGATGAGATATTGTGACAGGTAATAGTTGAGTATTAAAGAAAATAATAAAGATTGGTACAACAACATATTATTTCTTTGATAAGGCAGAGACTTGAAGTATCACTAATGGTACTTGGACTATGACAGCAACAGCTGTAAGTTGAGTAAATGCACACTTCTTTGAAAGATTAAACAGTAATAATCACCCTACATTCACTTTATATGATGATGACCCAGTGGCTTGAGCAAAAGCACCTTATTGTATGATAAATTCTTTTGAATTGTCTTGTGAAGTTGCTGACTATGTAAAGTTTAGTGCAGAGTTCCAAGGAAAACAAATGTCAACAGCAACAGGTCTAAACCCAGCCTATGCTGATGAAAACCCATTCACAGCAAGTATGGCAGGAGTGCTATTTGCTAACGATGAAAGTTGATTGAATAATGCAACAGCAGTATGTATGCAGAATTTTAGATTAACAATCAATAAAAACTTAACAGACATACAATGTTTTGGAAGCACAGACATCAATAGCTTACACAATCAGCAATTTACATTAGATTGAGATTTTGAGGCTTTATTTGAAGATACTACATTGAGAGATTATGTAATTAACAGCGAAAAAAAGGCTTTGAGATTTTTTGCTGAAAATACTAATGCGAATGCTTTGGCAACAGGAGTTTACCCAAGTATATATGTAGATTGTATGAAAGTATGATTGAATGAATGGACAAAGACAGACGATGCTAATGGAATTGTAAAACAAACAATGTGATTTACTGGTCAATATGATAACGCAAGTTGAACAAGTATTGAGATATTACTTTTGAATGGTAATTCTACTTGATACTAAAAATACAAGGCTGGTAAGTTTTTCTTGTTTTTCTTACCAGCCTTAAAATAAAAACAAGAATTATTTACAATCTAATTAAAACAAGATGAAAATTACAATTAACGGAACAGAAAAAGAGGTAGAATTGAAAAAAATCTACACAAGGGAAGTAGATAGAAATTACAACAATGCTTTAATGGAATGAGTAAAGGCAAACCCAAACACACCAAATGATATAGATATTCCATTAAACAACATACAAAAAGCAAACGATATATTGGTTGAAAGTATGACGAATTTGACAGCAGAAGAAATAAATATGATGACAGGAAAAGATTTTAATAAGGTCTTGTGAGAAATCATAAGAATTAAGAATGGGAGTTAATATCACAAATATAATAAATCAATTTTGTAGGACATTAAGAACTTGAAAATATTTAAGCAAAGACCATAGGGACTACATATTGATGAAAGAAGTTTATCATTGTACTCCAAGTGAGTTATACAAACAAGATGAGAATGTATTGAATATGAATTATCAAATGTTGATGAAAGAAAGGGAATGGGAAAAGATTGAAAACGAAAGAGCAAAGCAAAGAGCAAAAAATTCAAATCATAAACAATAAACAATGTCTGATGTAGATTACAGCATAAAACTCTTAATAGATGCCCAAAATAATGCTTCAAAGGAATTGGAGAAAGTTTGATGACAAGTAAACACTATATGAAGTACACTTTGAAATCTTTGAAAAGTTGCGAGTTGACTTTGAATTACAAAAGTCTTCAAAAGTCTATCAAGTAGTGTTCTTGAATATGCTTGAAACTTGGAACAAGCAAATGTTGCTTTTTCAACTGTTCTTTGAAGTGAAGAAAAAGCAACAGAGATGTTGAAAGATTTATCTGAATTTGCAAAAAAGACACCTTTTGATTTAGTATGAGTAAGGGAAAATGCCTTACAATTACAAGCGATGTGAATACAAGCCGATGATGTGTTGCCAACACTAAAAGCCTTGTGAGATGTTTCAGCTTGAGTATGAGTTGAATTGAGTAGAGTTGCTTTGAATTATTGACAAGTAGCAACCCAATGAAAATTGACTTGAATGGAGTTGAGGGACTTTACAAGAATGTGAATACCACTTATAAAAGAGTTGGCAAAATATTTTTGAGTAGCAGAGGAAGAAATACAAAAAATGGTAAGTGCTTGAAAAGTTTGATTTGAAGATGTAAAAAATGTTTTTGAACAAATGACAGGAGAATGATGAGTATTTGAAAACCTTATGGAAAAGCAAAGTAAAACATTTCAAGGTATGTTATCAAATGTAAAAGATAGTTTTGGACAAATAAAAGAAACAATATGAATGGCTATTTTGCCTATGTTGGAAAACTTACTCAATGCGATTAGCCCAATTATTGAAAAAGTTGCTGAACGAATTTCTGAACACCAAGAACTTGCTTGAAGAATTGCTATGGTAGTTTGAGCGGTGTGATTGTTGACTTGATGACTAATAGCTTTATGATGAGCATTGCCATTGGTATCTGCTTGATTGGCAGCCTTATCTTGACCTGTTTGAATTGTGATTTGAGCAATTACTGCTTTGTGATTAGCACGAGCAACGAACTTTGGTTGAATTAAAGAAAAGACACAAGAAGTTATAGATTTTGTAAAACCTTATATAGAAGAATTTATTACAACGATACAAGCATTTTGGGAAGAACATTGAGAACAAATTAAAGTATATTTACAAGCATTTTGGGATTGGATTAAATTTTTGATTGATACAGCATTGGAATGAATAAAACTTGCTTTTGAATGATTGTTCACAGTGCTTTGAGTTTTGTTAGATATATTCCAATGAGATTGGGAATGAGCTTGGGAAAAAATAAAGAAGTTTTGACAGCAAGTAGCACAAACTATTGACAAGATTATGACCAAAGCATTTTGAGATATGCGGACAAACATAAAAAATTGAATATTGGAGGCTTATGACCGAGTTGTAGAAAAAATTGGTAAATTGGTTGACCGAATAGAAAAAGCTGTTCAAAGATTGAAAGATGCTTGGAATAGTGCAAAAGAACGAGTGTCAGGTGTTTGAGATAAAGTAAGTGGTTGGTTTAGCAGATGAAGTGCTGTTTGATGACCAGTGTACAACTGACAGACTTATCTTGTTTGAGAAAATTGACCAGAATTATTTACACCAAGTCAAAATGGTAGAATTACAAGGAATGAAGATTTGGCTTATGCAGGAGCAGGAGAAACAAATATCAATATCAGTTTTTGAGATGTAAGTATAAACGATTGAAGCGACCAACAGATGTTAGCACAGACAATAGCAGATACGATTACAAGGCAATTAGAACTATACAAAAAAGGTATTTACTAATAAATATAAACAATGCCAGATTTATGACACTTTAATAGTATATTATTCAATGGTTGACAGCAATGAGTGAGTTGAAAACAACTTGATGATATAATTTTCAATTGATTTTGATTACAAAATACAAGTTTCATAACAAAGAAAATAAATTTTTGGAATATGCCAAAGATAAATCTATTGACTTATGACAACCCAAAGAACGATTGATGATGAGTGTTAGACAGATTTTACAAGCAAAGAACGATACAATTACAATGACATATAATTTGAGAAAATAGCATAGACATAGAAAATAAAATTGATAACTTGAAAAAGGCTTTATCAGTAAAGACTTGATATTTAGATTTCAAAGTGAATTGAGTTTATAGGAGAATATTATGTTCATTAACAAATAGTGATATAATCAACAGAGAACACTATGATATTGAACATTGAAAGTTTACATTGACTTTTACAGCACTTGACCCATTTTGGAGTGAAAAGACTTGGGACAGCAGAACTTTTACAAGCGTAAATGCTGAAATAAATGAAGACATAAATAATTCTTGAAGTGAATACAGCAACCCAATAATAAATATACTTGTAAATAGTGCTACATCTGTAAATCAAATAAAGGTAAAAATATGAGATAATGAGATTACAATAGATACAGCGATTACATCAGCAGATATTGTTGAAATAAACACAGCAAAAAAGGAATGTACACTTAATTGAACTTCAATAGATTTTAGTGGTAAATTCCCAAGATTGGAGGCTGGTGTAAATCTTTTAACAGTAAAGAGTAATTGAACATACAATTATGATATTGCTGTTTTATTTAGTAAGAATTACTTGTAATGGTCTATATTGATTGAAACATAGAAGTATGATGAACACTTACTGTACACTATGATAATGGTACAGAGTTTCAATGGTATAGAGATAATCAAGCAATAATTTGAGAAACAAACAGCACTTATACATTGTTAATTACAGACCAATGACACGAAATTACTTGTGCTGTATATGATAATTGAGATATTGAAGTAGCAGAGCCTATTTTCATTGATTATTATTCATTAGAAGTAAAACCTATTGAAAAAGAATATATTGTGAAATTATATGATTGAAATATGAACTTTATTAAAGTATTGCCAGCAAGTTTGATTACTAATGATATTAGTTTTTCTGAAAGTATTGATGCTTGACAAGGAGAATTACAATTGAATGTAAATTTACCAATAGATACAGATTATTTTGATAACATCAGATATTGCAAAGTGTTTGTTTCAGACAACAGAAGTCTTGATAATCAATTATTGTACAGTGGTTGGTTGAGTAAAGTAAGCAGGACATTTTCAAACAACAAAGAGAATATTCAAACTACATTTTTGAGTTTATACACATTATTAAATGATATTTACTTTATGCAGAATTGAGAATTGTCTTTTCAGATTGAAGATGACCCAAGCGAGATAATCAAAACAATAATTGATTATTTTGATACATTTTACCCTGGTATATTAACATACACAAACAGTAGCATAGATAGTTATTGAAGTGATGTATATTTAGAATTTAATAGCAATACTTGTGAAGAGGCAATAAAAAATCTAATGGAATGATTGAACTATTATTTATTTGTTTGAGCCGATTGAGTTGTACATTTTCATAGTACACCATTGACTATTACACACAATTTTACTTATGAAAAAGATATTACAGCATTGACTATTCCAGAAGATTATGAGCAAGTTGCTAATGCTGTAAGGAGTAAATACCAAGAAGAGTGATGAACACAAACATTTATAACAAGTGTTGCCACAGATAATACAAGTATATCAAAATTTTGAAGAAAAGAAGTAATTATTGAAAGTAATTGAGCTTATTGAGAAACAGCTTGAAACACATATAGAGACAGTTATTTGGCTGAATATAAAGATTGAAAAAAGAATATAAGCTTGACTGTAAATACATTATACCCAATAGAAAGTATACATCCAGGGGACACAATAAGAATAAGAAATATTGATTTAGACATAAGCAATCTTAAAATAAGCAAAGTTGAATATACTTATGAAAAAGCTAAACTAAATCTTGAATATTATACAAGTATAGCACAACAAATATTTAATTCATAATAAAACAAAATGAGTAGATATGAAAACTATATTATGAAGAACAATGTTTCATCTGAACTGTATGCACCAATAAGCAGTTTGGCTACAACAATACAAGTAAAAAGCTGACAATGAGCAAGGTGGTGAACAGATTTTCCTGTACTTTGAACTATTGAACATATTGAAGATTGAAAAGTAAAAAAAAGAGAAATTATAAGAATAACAGCAAGGAGTTGAGATTATTTAACAGTAGTGAGATGAGTAGCACCTTGCCCACCTGATGACGATAGCAATTGACAGTGAATAACTACATTTTCTTTTGATAGCGATGATATTATACACTTGTATATTACAAAAGAACATTTTGACCAAATAAAATTGGCACTTGATGATTTAATGGACAATTGAAACGATAGATTGTACACAACTTGAACTTGATGATTGAATATTTCTGTGACAGAGTGAAATGCAAGAGTTTGAACAGCTGAAATCTATTTTGCTTGATGAACGGCTACACTAACAGATAATGCTACGAATTATGTAATGCTAACAGGTGCTTGACAAATAACGATAGACACAACAGGTCGGAATACTGATTTTGCAAAGTTGGCTTTAATAACAACTTCTTGATGAGAAATAACAAATATTGTAAGGTGGAAAATGGACACGGTAGGTTGAGTAATGAGTAGCAAGGCTTGATTTAGAAATGTAAGTAATTGTGTTTATAATACGAGATGAGAACTGACACAATTTGTAGCAGATAGTGTGACATACAACCTAACTTATGAAAGTTGAGCAGTAAAAACAGTAAGTTTTGGACAAACTACTTATACTATGACATACTCAAATGGTAGATTAGTTTGAGTTGTAGAAAGTTAATTTTAATTTATAAAATATATAAAAATGTTAGTAATAAATGCAAACAACCAACAAGAGTGATTTATTATAAGTAATAGCCAGTTAGGTGTATATCCTGATTTGAAAAGTAACCTGTTTTTGTCATTAGATAATTTAATGGATGTGGCGGCAAATACTACACCAGCTACACAAACGGCTGTTGAAACTATTTGAGGCACAAATATAAATAGGTACTCTGTAAGGTTT
>JAEEGL011585211.1_pt1 | contig 37088 bp, 21 predicted proteins | sample 9134231 | NCBI WGS metagenome assembly JAEEGL01 (sample SAMN16246548, study PRJNA631951) | gut metagenome | biome: gut microbiome; feature: rumen; material: fiber-attached | host: Bos | place: Iran: Karaj | collected 2018-10 | reverse complement strand
CCCAATCCCCAATCCCCAATCCCCAATCCCCAATCCCCATTAGACTTTATTATTATTTTTTTATTTATAAAATTTGGATTATATACTATAAAATTAACCTTTTTTATATTTTTTATTTTTTTAGGAATTACAATTAAATAATAATTTAATTTAGGATTATATAGATTATATATTTAATTATATTTTTTTTAAAATTCATGTCTCAAAAAATTGAAAATATAGAAAAAAAAAATGAAAAATCACTCAAAGAAGAATTTGAAAAATCAAAAGAACAAATTTTGAATTTAACAAAAGAAATAGAAAATCTTAAAAATAAAAATGAAGAAGTCCAAAAAAATTTAAACTTAAAGATATCTCAATTAGAAAAAGAAAATGAAGAATTATCAAAAGAAAATGAACAACTTTCAAAACAAAATAATAATTTAAATAAAGAACAAATAAAAGAAAATGATAATCCTTTAATAAAATTACTTAAAAATTTCAATAATAGTATTTTAGATATGAAATTCGACATTAAAAATTTTGAAATGAAAAATAAAGAAATATTTAAAGTAAATTATATAAATTTATCAGCAGAAGAAATAAAAAAAAAATCTAAAAATTGGATTGAAGAAATAAATCAATTTCATGAGAATCAAATATATAATTTAACAAATAATTATGAGAAAACAATTCAACAATTAAAGGAAAAAATAGAAGATTTAGAATTTTCATTAGAAAAAAATATATTTAATTTAAATGAAGAAACAATAAAAAATACAGAATTAAACGAAAAAATAATAGGAATAGAAAAAAGAATTGAAGAATATGAAAGTATATTAGATTCAAAAGATAAAATAATTACTTTTCAAAAAGATAATATTGAATTATTAAATAAAAAAATAAATGAAATACAAAGTTTAAATAATGAATTAGAAGATAATGTTAATAAAAGTTATCTTCAAGCAAAAATGAAAGAAGATGAAGTTGATACTTTAGTTATGATTATTGATGGTATTTTAGGAAGAAGAAGAGATAAATATGAACATAATTTAAATCGATTAAGTGCTGAAACTAAACAACAAATTGAAGAAATTGTTTCTGAATATGAAATTTTTGATGATGATGAATAATTTAATAAAAGTTAAAAAGTTTATATTTATTTAAATTTTTTTAATTAAATAAAAAAAAATTTTTAATATTATTCAGATAAAAATTCATTAAATTTTTAATTTGTGAATATGAATCATAGAACAAGAAATAATAAAAGATATGAAGAAAATGATTGGTTTCATATTATAGATAAAAATTATAAATCTCTTCAATTAAAATATAATAGTTTAGAAAAACAAAAAATTCAAATTTCAAAAGATTCATTTGTTCTTTCTTTAATAGAAAATAGTAACGATAAAAAAAAATATGATATTATAAAAGATCAAATGGAAAAAGTAGAAAGAAATGAATTAAATAATTTAAAAAATAATATTCACTCTATAAACAATAATAAATCAGGATTTATATTTCCAAATATAAATATTTCTAATTATAAATATTATAAACCAAAAAATACTTATATTTCTTCTAATGAATATGAAACAATGAATAAACTTTTATCAAAATTTGATAAAAAAAATAATAAAAAAATTATAGAACAATATACTCATAAAAAAATAATTCCAAAAGGTTTTAATTTAAGTCATACAAAAACAAATTATAATTCATTTACTTTATCAACTGATGAAACTGAAGATTTTCAAATTAATAGTAAATCATATAGAAAATATCAAAAACCAAATTTATATTATAAACCTTATTTAAATAATACATTATTTAATGTTTTATTAAAAGCTAATAAAGAAGAAGAAGAATTTGAAAAAACTGGAATTGATATTATTCAAAATTTAAAACAAAATCATTTTAAAAAAAATAATAATGAAAGAATTTATAAAACTGAAATTAATCTAAAGAAAAATAAACCTAAAATTATTTCTAATAAAAATAAAATACTTGAAAATAAATATAATTTCCCTATTATTAATAAAATAATATTAAAAGGTAAAAAAGATTATTTTAAAATTGCAAAGGAAAAAATGTATGATATATATTTACAAAATATTAAAGGAGAAAAAAAGAAATTAATATCATCAAGAAGAAATAGTGAAGATAAAGAAGAAAAAAAATAATTATAAACAATATAAATCTCAAATATAAAGATTTCTCAAAAAAAAATAAATAAATAACTATATAACTAATTTACCAAAATTATAATTTTTTATTATTAAAAACAGAATTGACTATTTTAGCACAATCATCTTGAATAACATGTCTAAATTCACTTTCAATAAATAAAGAAAGATTTCTTTGTAAATCATCATAAAAACTTTTAACTTTTCCAAATAAATTTCCAATATGAATAATAGTAGCTTTTTGAATTAAATTAATGAAATTAAAATGACGACAATAATCAATAGGTTTATTTCCAAAATTATCATGAATAAAAGGAGAAGCACCAAATAAAATTAATATAACAAAAGAATCAAAATTATTATTAATAATAGATAAATGTAAAGGAGTATATCCAGTAAAATCAATTGAATCTATATTAGCACCATAACTTAATATCTTTGGAATTATTTGATAAAAATTTCTTTTACTTGCCCAATGAAGTGGTGTTTGATTATATATATCAAATAAAAAAACACTCTGTTTATTTTCATTTAATATTTCTAATGATAAACTCATATTTTTCTCCTTTATTGCTTTTATTAAACTATTTAATATCTCCTTTCTTTCATATCTTGCCTTTATATTTAATTTATTTTCTAATAATTCATTTAATGTTAAATCACATCTTTTAAAATGTAATGCTGCTTTTAATATTATACTTTTTAATTTTAATCTTACCATCTTTTTATAGGATGATTCATCTTTTTTTATTTTTCCTTCTATATTTAATTTATGTGTTTTAAATGCTTTTATTGAATCAAATTTCATTAATTTTTCCTTTTCTTTTATATTATTATTTTTATCAAAGAGTAATAATTTATTTTGAAATTTCGAGGAAAAATTTTTTTTTGAAATTAAAGAAAAAGAATATTCAAAAATATTTTCATTTTCTTTTTTTAAACGATTTTTATATTTTTTGTTTAAATTAATTATATTTTCAGGAAGTCCTTTATATACAATAGGAAGAATAGGATGATTATCTAATAATAATTTATATTTTCTTTTTTTTTCTGGATTTTTTAATAATTTAATCAAATTTTCATTACTTAAAGGATTATTTAATGGATTTTTATAAATTATTTTTTTCTTTATTTTTCTTCTTGTAATATCTATTGTTCTTGATTGAGATGAACTTAAATTTGTTGTTCTTGATGTTAAATTTTTTTTTAATTTACATGAATTTTTTCCTGATGAATAATTTATATTTGGTATATTTAATATTTTATTTCTTTTTATTGAATTGTTTGTGCTTAATAATGTTGAACTTTCATTATTGTTTTTAGAATTATTTGGGGATGGTTTTAACTTTTTTAATATATCACTTCTTAATTTATCTCTCAGATTTTTTGATGAATCCATTTAATTTTTTTTTTAAATAAAAAATTGTTTTCAAATAAAAATCTGGCTTAATAATTAAATTTGTGGATATTATAAAAATAAATTTACTATTTTTTGTATTAATATAATATGGATAATAATATCATAATCTTATATTTATTTCCTATATTTAATTCATTTAATAAAATAAATTATTTGCAATAATCTTTTTAGTTCATTATTTATTGTTAATTCAATAATTTAGATTTATTTAAATATTATCTGTAAAGTTTTTTCGAATTTATATTAAAAATTCATATTCAATTATAATTAACAATATTCATAATTAAGAAGAAACAGACTAAATAATATTCCTCTAAAGGAAAATATAGTTTATTTCACTTGTAATAATGAAATTAAGACTTAGGGGAAAAAATTTAATAATTACTTATCTTATTTTATTAATCTATTAATCTTCATCATTGAATAAAGGAAGTTATAAAGAAAATGAATATAATTGAAAAAAATAAATAATATTTTTTTTAAATAGTTATAAATTATAAAAATATTATATTTTAAACATTAAAATAATGGGAATATATAGATTATTTTCATTTCTCAAACAATATTTAAAGCCTATAAATATAAAAGAATATGAATATCAAACATGTGGAATTGACGGTCATTATTTTCTTCATAAACTTCTTCCAAAATTAGGTCTAAAAATATTAGAAGAAGTTCCTGATTTAACACCAATATATAAAATCTTAATAAATAATTTTATTAAATTAAGAAAAGAATATAAAATAGAACCAATAATAATTCTTGAAGGAGATGATACACCAATAAGAAGAAAAATAAAAAGTAATAGAATTGATGAAAGAGAAATTAAATTAAAAAAGGTTGAAGATTTAATTAAAGAAAATAAATATATTGAAGCTAAAAAATATAAAATTGAAGCAATGAGTATTAGACCTTATCATTGTAAAGAATTTTATGATTTATGTCAATTAAATAATATTAAATGTATGGTTTGTCCTTATGAAGTTGATCAACAATTAAAATATTTAGAAAAAAATAAAAAAATTGATTTTATAATTGGAAGTGATTCAGATTTAATTGCTTTAAGTTGTAAAAATGTAATTTTTCAATTTAATTTTGATACTTTAGAAGGTTTAAGATATAATCAAGATGAATGTAAATTAATATTTTTTGAAAATAATTTTAATGAAGAAAGATTATTAATTCAATGTATATTAAGAGGATGTTATTTTTATAGTGGAATTAACCAAGATAATTTTGATATTACTTTAAAAGTATTAAACGAAGAAAATGGAAATGATTATAAAAAAATAATTAAAATATTATTAGAAAAAAATAATAATTTAGAAACATTTAATGAACAAATAATAGAATTTGAAAAAGCTTATATTTCTTTTAGGTATGGTATAATTTATGATCTTGATGAACAAAAAGAAAAATATTTAAATGATCTTCCTTCTGATAAAAGTAATTTTGTTTACAAATATAATTTAGATGATATTGTTGGTGTTTTTTTAGATAAAAATATTATTGATGGAATTGTAAATGGAAAAATTAGTTCTAAAACTTTAGAAGAAATTAAAGATATCCCTAAACCTACCCATGATTTTATCAATAAATTAAATAATAATAATAATCAAAATATGCAATTGAATAAAAAAAATGATAATCAGGAAAAATATAAAGAAAATAAAAATCCATTTTTTAATAAGGATAAAAAAACAAATAAATTTAATAAAGATGGTGAGAAATCTGATAACTATGAAAATTCTGATGATTCTGAAGAAGAAAAAATTGTTTTTAATAAAAATAAATATTCAACATATAAAAATAATAATCATAATTCAAAGTTTAATAATAATGATAAAAAATATGAAAATTTTAATAAAACTAATTATTATCATCAAAAGAAAACAAATAAATTTGATAATAATTATAATAACGAAAAAAATAGAAGATTTTATGACAATGATTATAATAATAATAAAAATAAAAGTTATTATAATAGAAATGAAAACAATTACTTTTATTCTGATAAATTTAATGATACAAATAACAAATACAATAAAAAAAAATATTTTAATTATCATAAAAAGAAAAAAGATGAATTTGACATAAATAATTATGAAATGTTATATGAAAAACCTGTTTATTTTAACAGTAAATATAATTCAAAAAATAATTATTGAAAACTTTAATGTTTAAAATAAATAATTCTTAAAATAATAACAGTTAATTACCATAAGTTATTTAATTTCAAATTTAAATTATAAAAAATATATATATATTTTATTTAATATTTTTTCTTAATTTTTCTTCTATAGAAACAGGTTCAATTTCATGAAGTTTCATAACATTTTTTTTTTTACCAACATCTATTTTAGGTCTTTTTTTTTCTTTTTTTATAGGTAATAAAATTTCTAAAATTATTAAGATAATTCCAGACAATAACAAAATAAAATAAATTAATTTTTCATATTTTAATTCTTCCTTAATAAAGAATAGACTTATAATAATTAATAAAATTCCCTTTCCACCACAATTAGTAATAATACCAAAATTTTCTTTGATAATATTAGGAAATTTATTAGGTAATATTGAATGAAAAATAATTAAAAAAAGAAATAAATAAGAATAACTTAATATTACATAATCACTCCAAAAAGAAAATGTGTCTTTTATATAATATATATTTGCAATAATAAAAATTCCTCCTGATAAAATTGATAAACTTATTTCTAAAAAATTTTTTAATTTTCTTAAAAATCCTTTAAAACATGTTTCATTTGATGACATATTTTTAAAAATTTAAAAAATTGAAATTAAGAAAATAAATATATTATTTAATAATTGTTGCATATTTTTAATTACTATAATAAAAATATATGGGGACAGGTTCTTCATATAAAAGGAAAAAGTATTTAAATAAAATTCAAATAGAAAATATATGTCAAACAAATCAATTATTTTATTCTTCAAAAAAATTTAAAATAGGAGATTCATCAATTTCATTAATTGAATTTCATCATATTACAAATGGTTTAATAGGAATTCCAATAATTAAAAAAATAATTGAAATTTGCCAAACTAAATCTGATAAATTTACTGTAAATGATTTAAAATATTTCTATGCTTTACTTAATACAAATAATATTGATGCTAAAATTAATTTTTTATTAGATTTTATATTTTTAAAAGAAAATAAACTTAAGAAAGAAAAATACATTAGTGAAGTGAATAATTCTTTTCAAAGAAGTAAAACTTTACTTCAATTATTTTTAAAAGAAGAATTTATTAATAATGAAAAAATAGAAAGAGAATATATTTATAATACAATAAAAACAAATAATTTATCAATAATAAATAATTTTAGTTTTTTACAAAGTAAAAATAGAATAAAAGAAAATACAATAGTAAATAATGATGATGATCAAGGAAGTAATTTAGTAATAAATTCAAATTTAAAAGAATGTAGTTGTCTAAGTTCTAAAAATAATATTATGAGAAGAAATTCAAATTTAAAAAATAAACAATATGATAAATTAGAAAGAGAGTTTCAAATGATTGAAAAAAAAAATAATGAAGTTTTCCCTATTCAAGTTTTTGAAAATATGTTATATGAAATTGATATAAATCCAAGTTTAATTGAAATTATTGGAAATTATTTAAGATTAAAAAGTCAAAAAACTTTTTTTTCATATGAATTATTTAAAGATTTATTTGGAATTATAAATGTTCCTTTTGAAGACGGAAAAATTGAATTAGAAGATATTTCTAACTGTTTATTTGATTTACTTTCTTATCCAAACAAAAATATTTTAAAAAAAAATTTTTTTTTTTTCATTAAATCCACTAAACATCAATTAAAATCAAAACAAATTAATTCAGTTTTTGAAAAACATAATATTAAGAAATACATTTCAAAAGATGAATTTCCAGAAATATTAAAATTAATTATTGATGAATTAGAAGATTCGTTTTTTAAAATAAATTTTATTCAATATATTTTTTTTAAAGCAAAACCTGATATACAAACACAAAAACAATGTATTGAAATATTATTAAAAAATAAATCTTTAGATGTTTATATAAAAGAAAAAGCAAAAACAGAAAATACTTTTTATATAATCAATATAGAATTTTGGAATAAATGGAATGAAATTATAGAAAATCCGAAAGTAGATTCAAAATCATTAAAAATATTTAATAATAAAATAAGTGACAAACACGGAAAATTAAATGAAGGTTTAACATATCTTAAAGATTTTATTGTAGTAACAAGTAAAATTTATGAATTATTTGTTTTATGGTATGGACAACCAGTTGGAGCAGAATTAAAAAGAAATAAAATATATATTGATAATAATGATAAAAATGTATCTTCAATATTTATTGGAGAAGAACCTTTAACAAAAAAAAAATATGAAATAGAACTTTATCCAATATTTCTTTTATTTTATAATTTTGAAGATCTTCAAAAAAAAAATGAAAATTTATCAAAGATTAAAGAAAATTTAAAAGAAGCAGAAAATACTGTAAATGGAAAAGGAACTTATTATCCTTTTTCAAGAAAAACAAAATTTATTGATTTATTACAGCCTTTAGAAGAAAGTATAAATATGTCTTTAGAATGTGAAAAAACTCGTTTATGGCTTTATTATAAAGGAAAATTTAATATTGCTGATTATGAAAAAAAATTAGAAGAAGAAAATATTTTTGGAAATGCTATTATTGTTTTAGAAATCAATAATGGAAATTGGCCTAGTGAAACAATAAAAAAAGAAAATGAATCAGATAATATTATTTCTACTGGATTAAATAATATTGGTAATACTTGTTATTTAAATAGTATTTTACAAACTTTTTTAAATAATGTTGAATTGAAAGATATTTTATTAAAAAGAAATATTATTGAAAATGATTTTTTGAATTTTTTGATTAATAAAAAAACAAAAGGAAAATTAATAAAAGAATTTATAAATTTATTGAAACAAAAATGGAATGAACAAAAGAAAACAATAACTCCAAATGTTTTTAAAGAAATTTGTGGTGAATATAATGAAACATTTAAAAATTTTGAACAACAAGATGCATATGATTTTTATACTTTTTTATTAGATTCATTACATGAAGAAACAAACATAAAAAGTAATAAAATAAATGTAATAAATCAAGACAATATAAATCATACAAATGAAGAAGATTTAGGAAATGAAATATGGGCAAATAATATTAGAAATAATGCTTCTTATATTCATAGTTTATATTTAGGGCAATTAAAATCCACATTAATATGTACAATTTGTAATAAATCTAAAATATCTTTTGAACATTTTAGTTCTTTATCTTTACCTATTCCAGAAAGAGAGAAAATTATTTTAGAAATAATATTATTTAGATTACCTTTTACTTTAAAACCTTATTATAATATTGATAATTCTCTTGATATTGGAATAAGAAAAAATTTAAAACAAATTAAAACTAATTCTATTGGTATTTATGCTGATGAAAGTGATTTATCTAGTTCAATGGTGGATTATAAAAATACTAAAGATACTAATTCTACGCATGAACAATTAACTACTTTTTATTTTGAAAAAGAAATTAAAATGAAAAACTCAAATAAAAATGAAAATATTGTTTCTAATGCTTTAAATATTAATATTCCTCTTAGAATTAAAATAGAAATTGGAAGAAAAGAAAAATGTTCGAAAATAATAGAAATATTAAAATCAATGAATGAATTAGAATTAGAAGAAAAAACAGATTATACTTATTTTATTATTATACATCAAGGAAATTATATTAATGATGATTTATTAATTGATGATTGTTTTACAACATATCAAACTATTTTAGTTTATGAATTATTAAATTATAAAGGAATAAAAAAAGTTTTTGATTATAAAGATTTAAAAGATATAAATCCTCAAAAATTAGAAAAAGAAAAAATTCAATTAATGATTAATCATCAATTTCCAGAATTTAAAAGTCAATTAATGACAAAAATATCAGATATTTCATTAGAAAAAAAGAAACATGAAAATAATAATATGAATTTATTAATATTAAATAATAATAATACAACAACAAACAAAGAAGAAAACATAGAAATAATTATTCCAATATTTCATCGTTATAGAAAAAAAAAGTTAATAAATGAAACATTAATAAATAATTTATTTTATGAAAATTTAGAAACATCAAATGATTTCATATTATTATCAACAAAAAAATCAATAAAGCCATTACACTTATATGAAATAATGTGGGAAAAATATGAATATTATTTAAACACACCAAAAAAATATGAAAATAATCTTTGGTGGAAAGGATTAAATGAAATTATGAGTCCAATAAATACAGGAAGAAGAAGAAGTTTAAATAATAATGAAATTAAATATTGTTCACCTTTTATAATTAAAATTGTTAAAAAAAATACTCATCAATGCTCTTTTTGTCCTTGGTTTAAATTTTGTAGTGGATGTATTTTAGATCCTCATAATATGAATTATTTAAATTTTGATTTAGATGATTTAATTGTTGTAGAATGGTGTTGTTCAATTGTTGCTAATGAAATTCAAGATAAAAATAAAAATTTAATATTGATTCATCCTAGTTTCTATAATAATAATTTAGATAATATTCACGAAGATATTCATACTAAAATTCCTTTAATTGAATGTTTAAAACTTTTCACTAAAGAAGAAGAAGTTAAAGATATTTATTGTGAAAAATGTACGAAAAAAACAATTTTTAAAAAAAAATATCAAATTGAAAGATTACCTCAATATTTAGTTTTAGTTTTAAAAAGATTTAAATATACAAAAATGTATACAAAGAAAATAGAATCATTAATAACATTTCCATTAGAAAATTTAGATTTAACTCAATTTTTATTTGAAGGAAAAAAGTTTCCATTGTTTGATTTATATTCAGTTGTAAATCATAATGGAACTTTAACAGGAGGTCATTACAGTTGTTTAGTTAAAAATGGAATTCATTGGATTAAATATGATGATGCTTTTGTTACTGAAAATGAAAATTATATTGAAACTAATTCTGCATATATGTTATTTTATAAAATGAAACCTCATAAAAAAGGAGATTTATATTTTAATTATATTGGTTTAATGGATACTGCTTTTAAATTATATATGAAACAAAATACTTTTAATCATATTTTTAATTATTCTTTTGATGAAAATAATGTAATTAAAGATGAATATAAAAAAGATTGTCAATTTTTTTACGGTGAACCTATTAATACTCATAATGGAAAAGGATTTTTAATTAATGTATATAAAAAAGATAATATTTATTATGGGAAAGTTAAAATTGAGAAAGGTTATATTGATGTTAAAATTGAAAATAAGATAAAAGAAACGATTAAAAGTAATTATTATGAAAATTATAAAAATACTCGAATTAAGGAATCTCAGAAATGTGGGAGTTGTATCATTTTTTAAAAGTTCTAATTTATATAGAAAATATTTGAAATATAAAAAATAAGATTATTGTTTTAATAAAAAAATAATCAAATTAAATTATTTTTGGTAATTTTTATTATATTTTAAGTAATATTGAATAAAAAGAAATATATTATTTACTTTGATAATATTTCAAAATAAATTTTAATAATTTGAAGATTAATTATTGATTTTATATTTATTTATTTTTAAAATATATATTTCAAATCCATTTAATATTTTTTGAATAAAAATTTAATAAATATTTTCCATCCTTTTTTTATTTATAATTTTTTAATATTTTTTTTCCATTTTTAAATATATATATATTATTTTTTTTAAAAACATTTTTATAAAAATATATTAATTATATGAAAAATATTTTACTTATATTATCTAATTATTTATAAAAAAATTAAAATTATATAAAAATAAAAACAACTTTTGTACATATTACTAAGCAAAAATCATTTATTTTTTACTATTATATCCAAAAGAACATTTTTTGGTATTATTAATAGCATTTTCCTTTTCTTATTAATATTATTATTTTTTTTAATAATATTTGGTATAACATAAAAACAATTAAACAAAAGAAAAAGTGTAACATAAAGAACAATTAAACATTTAAGTAACATTTCAATATGGTGACCAATATTATTTATATCATTTGTAACAATATTTGTAGCATCTCTAATACAATATTTAAAAACATTATCATTTAAAATAATTAAATGATTCATTATATCACTATTAAAAAGTTCAAAAGGATCTAAACTATTATATTCTTCAATAATAGATTCATCTGATGGAGTATAATTAACATATAATTTAGTTCCATAAAACAATTCAGAATATAAAAAGCCTTTTTCAAAAGCAATATTTAAATTTTTTAAAGATTTATGATATAAATGCATTAATGAATGAATTATATAAGATGATAATGAATTTAAACCAAAATTTGCTATTCCATAACCTATTAAATTACAATCTCCTCCATAATTATTTATATAATTGTCAAGATAATGACATAAAGATTTTTTTTGAATGTTTTTATAAAATAATTTTGTTGATTGTTTCATTAATCCTTTATTAACTCTATCATATAAATCTGAAACATACATTGAATTATCATTATATATTATTTCAAATTGTTGAGATAAGGATTTTGATATGTCATTTATAAATAAATATTCTGTGTATGTTGATTTATATGCTAAAAAAATTCTTAAAAAAATTACATTTCTTATTATAAAAATTTTTAATTTTTGAGTGTGAAAATAAATATCTTGGTAATCTTTTATTTGATCAAATTTATCATTTATAATAAATGTAAATAAAATTGATAATATTGAAAAAAAAGAAAAAAAAATAATATAAAGAGAAATATAAGCAAAAGCTTTTTTTTCATTTTTAAAAAATTTTAAATCACCACTTAATTTTTTTTCAGAATGTAAATTTTCATTTTCCTCATTACTGTATTCACTCAATTCTTCATTTTCTTCATCTTCATTTAAATTATTAACCTTATTTTTATTTAACATTTGATCATATAAATATAAATTGTCACTTGATTCATTTGAATAATTATTTCTACTTAAAACTTGAAGATTTATTTTTGGAGTTGAAACTAAATGTTTAGATGAATAATTTGTATTATTTGTTGCATCCATAAATCTTTTACAATGATCCATTGACATTATTATGGTTCTTTTATCTATTTGAAAAAAAAAATCTATAAATTTTTTTTTTTCTTCAGATACTTTAAAACTTGCTTTTAAAATTAAATATAAACCAAAAATTTCAAAAGGTAATAAAATGAAACATAAAGAATAAGTATATAATTTATTTTGTTTAATTTTAATTAAATATTCATTTCTATAAATATCAGTATATTCATTAAAATGTCCATATAAAAAATTTTCAGAATTTTTTAATAAATTATTAAAAGTTTTATCTAAAAGAGTAATTTTTGAATCTTCTTTGTGTATGTATAAATAAATTAAAGATGTAAATTCTTCTAATAAATTTAAAACAGGAACTTCTGATTTAACTTGAATTTCTTTATTTGTTATAATTGTAAGATTTACTTTATAATTATTTATTTTTTCTCTATTATTTTCTGAAAAAGTTATTGAATTAAAATAAAGAGAATCAATTAAATTCATCATTTCATTAAAAGTTTGTAATAATGTATTTCTTGAAATTACTTTTATTTCATCATTTGAAGGACGAATATTTCTATATTTTGGATTTTGAACTAAAGTTAATTTAACTGAATAATAAAATGTTTCTGCTATATTTTCATTTAAATCATTTAAATAATTTATTGTCTTAATTAATACAAATTTTTTTTTTTTTTCTTTCAATGAATAAGCTATTAACCAAAATGTAAATATTATTGAAAAAAAAAAAGTAATAATTACACTAAATAAAAGAAAATATATTGATTTATTTATTTTATATTTTGTTTCATTTTTTATCGTTTCATCATTTTTCAATTTTAGATCTTTTTCGTTTAATTTACTTTCATTTGGATTTTTTATTTTTATTTTTTTCATTCGACTTAATCTACTATCTCTTCTTTGTGAAAATTTAGATTTACTTTTTAATTCTTCTTTCATAATTAATACAATTTTATCTTCCTTTGGAAAATTTTTTAATTCTTGAATTACATTTTTATTAAAATCATAATAATATAAAGTAACTTTATCTAAATTAACTTTATAATAATCATTAAAATAATGTGAATTACTAATATTAGATTTTTTTTTATTTTCTAATTTAATATTTTCACTTAAACTTTCATTAGAAGTATATGAATCAAAACTTTTTGAATAACTATTTTCTTCAGAAAAATCTTGTGAACTTATCATACTTTCATTATATTTATTATATTTTTTATGAAAAAGAGATTTAACATAAGTTGTCATTGATTCATAATTTTTTTGTTTATTATTTTCACATAAATTTGTATCTTTAAATACATATGAATAAGCCTTATAGTCAAAATTTATTATTTGTTCATTTAAAGGAATTGTATTTGAATTTATTTTAAAATCTCCATTTTGAAATTCTGTTCCAAAAGTATTTGAAATTGCTACTGATGAATCTATTTTTTTATGAGGTGTTTTGTTAAGAAATTTTTGTTCATTTAATATTGATTCAAAATTTTCAACCGATGAAGAATTAGTTTTTAATGGATAATAATATTCAAAATGAAAATAATAACCTAATAATTCGTTATTCATTTTAATTTCTTCACAATATAAACTAAATGCTTTCTTATTTTTTTTCCATGTAATAATATTTTTTGCAAAATTATAACCATCATTTTTTAAAAAATATTTTTCTCTTATTAAAATATCTTTTATCATTTGTTCATTAAAATCTTCAGTTTCTTTATTAAGATACAATTCTTTAATTTCTTTTTTAAGTTCAATTATATAACTAGTTATATCAACAGTTCCATTAAAATCTTTATCCGTTAAATTTAACATAGTAATTGCATTAGTTGTAAAATTTTGAATTATAAATTCTTTATTAGTTGCCACATGACAAGTTTTATATAAACTTTGATGAAAAAAAACTTCTTTATCATTTTCTAATCTTGTGAAATTATAAGGAGTATAATCTTCATCAAATATTAAATAAGTTTCCATATATACTGGAATTAAATACATTGAATTACTTTTCATATAAAAAAGCCCTTTCATTTTTTTTGGAGATTTAAATTCTTCTTTAAATTTATATATTAAAAATTTATTCATTACTACTTTATCATGAGTATCTTTTAAAAAATCTGGTAATAAAATATTTATTGTTTTACCAATTAATTGCTCTGATGAATAACCTAATTTCTTTGAAAAATCATGTGAAATTTTATGAATAACTCCTACTGAAAGTTCTTTTATTCCACTTGATATTATAAATTGTAAATTTGAACTTGATTCTATTTCATTTAAATCATAAACTTTATAATTTCCTCCTATAATTTCATTTATTTCTTCATATTCATTTTCTTGCATTTCTGTTTTGTCAAATATTTGTTTACTTATTTCATATTCATTTAAAACATTTCTTAAAAAATAAATATATAACATAATTACTTTTTTATTCTTTAATTTTTTATTGTATAGAAATTTAAATTTTTCATGAATTTCTTTTACTTGTAAATTTATTATATTTCCCAATTTTTCTAATGTTTTAATATCTTTATGTTCTTTACAATTAAATAATAAATTCCAAAATTCAAAATACATTTCTGAATTTTTTAAAATTAAATAAAGAAAATTATTTATATGATAGTAAGAAGATAATTCTGTATTAAATTGTTCTTCATTATTATTTGATAAATTAATAAAATTTGTTTCTAAACTTCTTTTTAATCTATATATATAAAATTCTTGTGATAAATGAGAGTCTATTTTTCCTTGGTTAATATCTTCATATAATGATAATATAACTAAAAATGCTTTATTATATTTAAATAATTCTTCATATAAATAAATTGCATAAAAGCATTTTAATAATATACTTTGATTATATTTACTTATTTGAAATTTTAAAGTTGATTCTATAAATTTAGACATTTTATAGTCTAAATCATCATCTAAATGATAAATAAAATTTTCTTCATCAATCACTTTATCTGACTCTTTACAAGAAATAGAACAAAACATTAAAAACTCAAGTAAATTTTCTCTATTATATTTTCTATCTTTAATACTTTTGATAAATAATCGTATTTGATTATAAGCAATATAATCATTAGAAAAATGAAGAATAATAGAATGTTTTAAATATTGTTTAGGCCAAATAAAAATTATCCCTGCCATAATTATCATAAAAAGAAAAAAAACATAAATTAATCCATCAAATGATTTATTTTTCATAATATATCCAATGAATAATAAAGATGATGAAATAGCTAAAGTAAAATTAAAATAAAGATATAATTTTGAATTTGCTGATTGAATATCTTGATAACTATATTCTAATATAAAACAATATAAGTGAATATATGTTAACAAAAATATACAAACACATTTTACACCTAAAAGAGAATGAATTGAATCAAAACCTTGAATAATTAAAAAAATTATTTTATTAAACAAAAAACTTTTTGATGAATTCATTATTATATATTTTGCTATTGATGCATAATTATTTTTCAATTTATTAAAAGAAAATGTTACAAATATATAAGTCAGATAAAACACAATTATAAGACACATTAAACTCATTATAAATAAAAATATGTGATATTTCTTATAACACTTTATTCTACCTTTAAATATTGATTTATTATTTTTACAAAAGATAATATCAAGATTACTTTCTACTATTGGGATGAAAAAAATAGTTTTTAAAAAATTCATTGAATTTCTTAAATAATTTAATTGAAATGTCCTTTTTTCAACATTTCTCTTTTGAAAATAATATTTCAATAAATTTGCATAAATAAAAAAACATAATAAAATAAAGAGATATGTGAAAATTATAAAATAAAAAAAATAATTGGGATTTGAATTAAAAAAGGAATTAATTTCAAACCATTTTAGAAATTTAGAAATCGATATAAATATTTTTGATTCTCCCCATATTTGAATATACTATAAATTTATAATTATTAAACTTACTATATTTGAGAATATAAAAGATAAAACTTGAAATAATTCTATAAATAAGAAAATATTATGAATTATGTAATTATATGAATATGATTTATATAAATGAAAAAAAATTTCAAAATTTGCAAGTTTAAATTGTTTTAGGTTATTATTCTGGAATATCATTTAATTTTTATTTTTTTTAAAAATCAATATTATAAATAATATAATCTATAATTTAATTAATCTTAATTTTAATTAAAAAAATTTCATTGAAATTTGTGTTGAATTTAAGAAATTGAAATAAAAATTAATTTTAAGAAATGGAAGAAAAGCAGAAAAATTTCTTAAAAAAAATAAAAAATGGAAATTATAAATTATTTTATAAATTATATTCAAAATACGCCCCTTCAAAATGTAAAATTTATTTATTGGAATTATTTGATCTTCTACAATATATAGCTATAGCTTATAATTCTAAGGTATAAATAAATAATAATTTAAAAATTAGACTAAAAATTATTGGGGTAATTCTTTAATTTATAAAAAAATAATTCAAATTTTTCAAAGTTTTCATCCTTTAACATATACACAAAATAATTTATCATTATTTTCAATATTTTTAATCTTATCTTATCTTATTGTTATATTTGGTTTTTTCCTATATATAAATTTACTTAAAATTTGTATACAAAGAAAAGAATTAGAAAAAAGAAAAATACAATTATATTTATTAAGAGTTATTTTAGAAATTCTTCCAATTATTGTTATTCCTTATATAGGTAAGATTTATAATATAAAAATTATATTAATTAGAAATTAATTTAACAATTATAATGTGTAAAGACAATGGAATGTTTAATGAATTTTATAAATGTTTTAAAGGAAATCATATTCTACTTTTTATTCTGAGTTTATTATGTTTAATTATAAATTTATTTCTTATTAATATTTTTTTAATTTTTTCCTTTGAAAGAAATGAAGATAAATCTTCATCTATAATTAAACGCTTAATTTTAGATAGAAAAAGAATTTTTAATTATATTAAAATTTATTTAGTGATTGTAGGTACAATTGGATATGAATATGATATAAGGGGATTTTTAAGTATTTCATTTTTAGTCTCTTCATTTTTTAATGCTTTTTTTTGTTATAAAGAAAATTTTTATAAAGGCAATTCTATAGTTCAAGATATAATAAGATTTTATATATTTGCTGTTCATTTTATTGGAAATTTTTTTATATTCATTTATTATGTTTTAAGAAAGAAAAATATTAAAGGAGTAATTTATATGTTTTTTTTATTTTCTTTAATTTTAATTGGAATTATTCTAATGTCTCGGAAAGATTTTTATTTTCTACAATATAAAAATATTTTTAATTTAGAAGAAATTGAAATTTATAACCAAATATCAATTATTTTAAGAGCAATAAAAGAGAAAAAAAAAAGTAGAAAACAGTTTTTAAATTTAATAAGTTATTTTTCTTTTGAATTAGAGAAAAATATTGAGGATAATATTAATTTCTTAGAAAAAAATGAAGTGAAAAGTCAATATACCTTATATTTATATATAGAAAATATTTACAAAAAAAAAATAGAATTATTCAATAATAGTATTTTACTTAAATTAACATATTCAGATTTTTTATATTATATTATAAAAAAATATAAAAAATCATATCAAACAATATATCAACTTTATTCTGATATTGAATCAAATAATATATATTCAACTTTATCACAATCTTTTTTTGTATATAGAATAAAAAAAGATATAGAAGAAAGAAGAATAAATAATATTAATGATGGAAATGAGATATCTTCTCAATATCAATGTCAGTTATTGATCAAATGTATATCTCGAATTTCAAGTATTTATTATGAATTTTGGAATTTACTTTTAACAAGTTCTCAAAAAGAAGATTTAAATAAATTAGATGAATATGCAAATGAAATTATTTATTTAAAAAATAAAATTGATAAAAAATATGAAAGAATAAATTCATTAAAAATTATAAATAAAAAAATTACTGATTATTATTCACTTTATTTAAAAGAAATAATAAAAGATGAAGAAAAAGCTGAAAATATAATATTAAATTCATTAGAAGAATTTGATGAGAATAATGAAGATAATAAAATAATAAATTTAAAAGAAGTAATTGATATAGATAATATTTTTTCATCATCTCATTTTCGATTTATAATAGTTTCTCTATATAAAAATTCCTTAGGAAATATATTAAAAATATCTACAGATGTATCTGGAAAATTTGGATATCTTTCTGATGAATTAATAGGACAAAATTTAGAAATATTAATGCCTTCATTTCTTAAAAATGAACATAATAAAATTTTAGAAATGATAATTAAGGAAAGAATTTATTTAGAAAAATATGAAAAACCAAAAAAAAATATTGTTTATGTTAAAACAAAAGCAAAATTTATTATTCCTGTTCCTTTAGAAATATCTATTATTTATGATGAAGATAGAAATCCTTTTATTTTTGCAAAAATTGATGAAGAATCAGAAATATTGAGTTTGAAAAATATAAGAAACTATTATATTATTCTTGTTAATAAAAATTTAAATATTAAATATTTAACTTCTAATTGTATGAGAGCTTTAAATTTGGATAACAAAAGTATAAATTCTAATCGATATATAGTTAATTATATTAGAGAAATTGATAATGAAGTTTTTAAAATTTTAATGAAATCTAATGGAGAAAATAATAAATTAAATATTGCAATTTCATTATTAAAAGAGTATTATATGAGTAATAAACTTGAGAAACTTATTACTTGGACTAAAAATAATAAAAATTTTTTAATGAATTGTGAAGAAATTAAAATGAATGATAAATTAATGGGATTTGTATTTAATTTTCAAGATTTTGAATTGTCTTCTTCTTTAATAATTCAAGGTAAAAAAGAAAAATTAGATTTTTTAAAATTAAATGCTTCCACAAGAAAAAAAATTTCTTCAAATAATTTAGATGTATTTCAATTAAATAATAATGTTATTCCTTTAAATACAGATAAAATTGACTTTGATTTTAAAAAAAAAGAATATGTTTTTCTAGATAATAATAATAGAAAAAATATTCAAAATATATCAGCATATTATAAAAAAATAGTAAGGCAAAAAAGTCAAAATAAAAAGAATAATTCAAATGAAAATGAAGATGAAAGTTCAGAATTTTCTTTGAATTTTGAACAAGAGACAAATAATTCAATTGAAAAAAAAGAAGAAGAAGAAGAAGAAGAAGAAGAAGATGAAGATGAAGACTCTTCTTCATTTTATGAAAAAAAACAAACACATAAAGATAATAATAACGATGATAAAACAAATAATAAAGATACTCAAATAAGTTCTTTTAAATCAATGAGAAAATTAAATAAATCTTATTCTAATAAAATAAAAGTTCACTTTAAACATGAAGAACTTGAAAATATAAAAAAAGACATTAATAATGAAATTATTAAAGTATATAAAGTTGATTTATCAAAAATAAATTTATATAGATATAATTTTGAAACTCATAAATTAGATAGATTTAAAAAAGCATATAATTCAAGTAAATTTGATGAAAGAATAGGAATAGAAAACTCAATGTCACATAGCATTAATGAAGAAAGAGTAAAAAAGAAAAGAACTCCTTTAAATGATATAATGAAATTAACTTTTACGAGATTATTTATTCTTCCAGAAATAAAAAAATTAAAAAGAAAAGAAACTGCAAGTACTACAAAATTTTTAAATAAATATATTTCAGAAAAAAAATGTAATTTATCAATTCAACTTTTAATAATAGTTTTTTTCCTATTTTTTATACATGTAACTTTTTTTTATATATATATATTTACTTTTAGTTTATATACAAGAAGAGAAATTTCTGATATTGCAAGAATAAATAGATATTTATCTAATTTGAGAGATAATGCAAATGATATTTTTTATCAATCTTTTCATTTAGCAATTCTTAATAATCCAAATTTTAATAATTTTTTTCCTACAAGAGAAACTTTAAAAAAAGAATCAAAAGAGAAATTATTAATGTTATATCTTGAAACTTTAGATTTAATTCATTTTTTAACTGAGTATAAACAATCTTTACCAAGAAAATATATTAATATTTTAAATGAATATAATACTGATATTATTTCTATTTCAGGTTCTTTAACTACAAATTCAACAAATAAAAAACTAATTAATTTTTATTATATGAATTCACTTATTGTGTTTATAATTATGCAATAAGTGATGATGAAGATATTCATTTAAGAAATTTAGATTATAATTTTATTTTATATAATTCAAAAATTTTTTACTCAGAAAGTTTTGAATCATATTTAGATATATATTTAAATATATACAAAGATAAAAAAAATTATGCTATTAAATTCATATTAATTTTAATTTGTCTTTTTATTGTCATTTTAGTTTTACTCATATATTTCATTTATAAAGCAAATAAATATGTTTCAAATGATAAAGAAAAAATATTAAAATTTTTTTTCCAAATTGATATTATTTCTATTAAAAATTCAATTTCTAAATGTGAACAATTTATAGATAAAGATAAAAATTGGTTAACTGATTCAAACTTAAAAAATAATTATGAAAATAATAATGAAGAAATTGAATCAAATGATGATTATGATGATTTATTAAAAGAAGACTTGAGAATTATAGAATTATTAAAAAACAATAAAAAAAATGAAGAAGAAAATTCTAAAAACCTTCAAAAAGATAAAAAAAAAGTAATTATTCAAGAAATAGGAACACATAATTTAATAATTATTCTTATAATAATAACAATATTTCTTAGTTTTATTTTCATTTTAGTTTTAATTATTTTATATAAAATGTACAATTATTTTTATAATTATACCATCTTATATCTTATAATACAAACACATAAAACAACATTTTCAAAATATTTTAATTTTATTAGAATTTATATAACATATAATCAGAAAGAAGATTATGATCCTTTAATTCAATATATAAAGCAATCATTATATGATAAAGAACATTATTTATTTACAATAAATAATAATTATCTAATTGAAATAATGTCAAGAGTAAATAAAAAAGGTCTTCCACATAAATCATTAAATTTAATAAATTCATTAATAAAAGATGATTTATGTATATATTTTAGTGAATATGCTTTAACTTATGATATTAAATGTGATGAATTTTGTGATGGTATTGTTAGACATGGTTTAATTGGTATTTTAAATTATGGTATTCATTCATTATTATATATAATGAAAAAAATGGAACAAAATCTTAATTTAGCAAAACAAAAAGGTTATAAATATAATGAAATATATTATGGAACTGAATATTATCAAACTTTATTTCCTGAAAATAAAAATGAATGGGAGCAATATAATAAATTAAATCCTTTTAGTAATATTAATGGACAAGTAATTAAAAATATTACTGTTTTAACTGAAGTTATTTATAAAAATATTACTAAAATATTTAATAATTTAATTAAACAAGAAATTAGTGATGGATATATTTATATTCAAAAGTTTTTAATTATTTGTATTTTCCTTTTTAGTATAATTGCTTATGTACCTACTATTTTTTATATTATTCCAAATATAGCAAGGAAGAATATTGATATTAATAAAAAAAAAAAATTATTAGCAATTATTCCAAGAGATATACTTACTGATATTATTAATAAAAATGAGGGAAAGTTGTAATTATTTTATACATATATTTTATTCCTAGAAATAAAAAATAAAATATAATTAAAAAATTATATTATATTATATATTAATAATTTTTATATCAGTATTTTTTGTAATTGTTTATATCTCCATCTTTATGGTTTAATCTAATAATTATATTAATCCATCTAATTCTTGAAAAGAGTTTTTTTGGATGGGATTTTTAAATTTTCTTTTTTAGTTTGGAAATTTAAATTCTTAATTAAAAAATAATTTTTTAAAAATAATATTTCAAAAATTTTTTAAATAAAAATATATTAAAAATTTACTACTATATTTAAATTAATTCTAAATTTATTTTATGAGATATTCATAATTATCATCAATTTCATTATTTCTAATTCTCCTTTGTTTCCTATTTAAAAATTTATAATAGAGAAATATTAAAAGTAAAATACAAAGAATTAATATTATAGAAATAAAAATAGTAAGTTTATATTGATTTCCTTTTTCAATGTAAGGATGATAAAATCCCATGACTTTATTATCTTGGTCAAAAACAATAGTATATTTTCTTAAAAAAACTTCACCTAAATACCATACATCAGTATTAAATGAATAAAAGGCAAATAAACAATAATATTTATCTCCAAATTTAATAAATAAATCATTATAATTTAATTCAAATGTATAATTCCAAATTCTATGTTCAAATTTTAAAGAAGGAAATTTTGAAATATCAATATCACTATCACAAATTACAAAATTATAACTAGAATGTTTTTTATTAATTGTACATTTTTTATTATTAAAATATTGATTGAAAAAAATTTGAGAACAATTTTTAAAAAATTTATCACTTACTGTGATTCCAGAAAATTCACTTTTAAAATATATAGTTTTTATATCATCTTTAATTAATGTATTTCCAAAATAAACATTATCAAAATTTGTACACCAAATTTGGACTTCATGAGTAACATCAGCACTTAATAATCTTAAATTTTCTTCTTTATAAACTTTATTATTATATTCATGTGGATATTTTCCTACAAGAAAATCTCCTTCAAATTTATTATAAAATATATAACTAAATACTATTTTTTCTATTATATTTCTTTGTTTTAATTGAAAAATAAAATTTGAAGGAAAAGCTGAATTTGTTTTTATCATTTTTAAACCAATTTCACCTGGTTTAAAAGAGGATAATTTTCTATGATTACTAGCTAAAATAAAATTAAAATCATTTATTATTATTTCTTTATTTTGATCATTTTTAAATCTCATTGTTTCAGAAGAAAAATTTCCATAATCAAAATATTCATCATTATAAGTTTGATTTGGACTTACTTGTCTAAATGATGATGAATCTGATTTATTATACATTTTATTTTCTTCTGTTGAAAAATAAAAACCTGGCTTTTCAAAATTTAAATATGTTGGAATTATTTGTGGAGGAGTACCAATTGAAATATTTATATATAATCTTTTTGTAAAATAAAAATATAAATTTTTATCTAATTCTTCATTATAAGCTGTATCATTTTCTTTAATTGGAATTACTAATGTAGATTTTATCAATATTAGATTTATTAATATTATAAAGAAAAATATTCTCATTTAATTAATTTTTATTTTTTAAAAAAAAGAAATAAATTCAAAAAATAAGGAAAAATTTTCTTTAATTTTTGATAATTCAAAATTTTAAATGTTGAAAAAATAAAATACTATAAAATATATTTATTCCTATAGTTAAAAATAATTACTATTTTTTTGAAATTATTTTAGATATTAGAATATTTTTAATAAATAAACAGATTATGTTCTTTTTAAATTAAATAGAGTAATAATATTATATTCTTTCTTAAGATTCTATAAGAGAGTAAATTTAAGTTATAAAAAATAATTAGGAAAAAGAATTTTTATTTTTTAAAATTTATTTTTTATTAAATATGTCTAAAAAGAATAATAAGAATAGAAGGAAACAATATGTTGAAAGATTAAAAGAAATGGAAACTAGAATGGAAAAAGAAGCTAAAGAAAGGCAAATGAAGAAAAATATTAAGAGAGAAACAAATAAGATAATAGAAGAGATTGAAGATATAAATTTAGAACAAGAAAAAGAAGATAAAATGGATGTAGAAAAAAGTTCAAAAACAAAACATAAAAAAAGAGTCGCTTATAGACATAAAAAAAAGAAAAGATATAATTAAAATAAATATTAAATATTTTTTAAATTTAGAATTTATATTCAATAAAAAAAGAATTAAAAATATTTATAATTACAATAATTTCAAAATATCATTTGAGAAGAAATTATTTCATTTATATTTATTATTCTTAAAAGGACAATTAAGATAATCTCTTCTGATATTTTTCTTGTAATTATGAAAGAATATAATTATCATTATAAATAAAGAAAATTCTTGTAAAATATGGTTTGTAAATTTTAGATTTAGAAATTTTTTAATTAATTTTTGGAAGCTTTATTTTTTTAATTTATTAATTTCAAAAAAATAAATAATAAAACTTTCAATAATAACTAAAAATATATTAAAAATAATAAATAGCTTAATTAATTTAAATTAAATGTATCAAAATTGGCAAAATTCGAATCAAATGAACAATAAATTTGAAATAAAAAATAATAATAATAATAAAAATGAATATTTATCAACAAGACAAGTATATAATATACCAAATGAAAAATTTAATAGTTACTTGGCAAATAATTTTGATTCAAATGATTTATTGAATTTAAAAAATACAATAATGAAAACAGGTTTTCCAAATCCAGAATCAATTCCAAGGCCAACAATAGGAAAATTAACTTTTTTATCAAAATTAATAGAACAATATTATAGTTTTTCCTATGATAAAAAAAGAGAAATGTTAAATAAATATTCATTATTATCACAAGATATTTTTAAGTATAGAAGTATAAGAGGAGATGGAAATTGTTTTTATAGAGCTGTTATTTTTTCTTTTATTGAACAAATTATTTTATTTAATGAAATTGAAATGTTTAAAAATTTAATTTATGATATTAAAATTAGTTTTGAAGATTATCATTTAAGAAATTTAGATATTAAAATAAATTTAATTCTAAAAATTTTAGTTTTATGTTACATTGCTTTAAATAAAGGAAAAATTTCTCAATCATATGAAATATTTGTAAAATCTTTTATGAATAATTCTCAATTTGATCAAGGAATGATTGTATATTTTAAATTTTGTCTTTTTAGATATATTAAAGAAAATGAAAATAAATGTTATTCTATTGATTTTCCAGTTCTTATTGGAAATTTATTACCTTCTGAATATGAAACTGAAAAAGGAGAATTTTTATTTGAAAAATTTTACTCTGAATTTTTATTCAAAATGCAAAAAGATGCTGAAAAAATCGTAATTTATATTACTCCTTTTGTTTTATCTGTAAAAGTGGAAATTGTTATGTTTGATATTGAAAATGATTTTAGGAAAGTTTTTAATTATTATGGAAATAATCCTTTTAAGAAACAATTATCTATTGTTTTATCTAATAAAAAAAATCATTATGAATTAATTTATACTAAAGAATTTTATCAAATGAATTATGAAATACTTAACAATTATACTGATAATTCTTATGTGAATAAAGTTCTTACTGAAATAAAGAATAATGAAAAAATTATTCAAACTAATTTAATTCAAATGGAACCTACTATTTTAAATAATAATAATAATAACAATAAAAATAATATTAATTATAATTATCAAAACAATAATCAAAATCTATTATTATTTGAACAAAATAAACAAATAATAAATAATAATCAAAATATGAGTTATAATAATATTAATCAAGGAAATATATGTTTAAATTGTAAAAATGGATTTTTTTTTGAATATAAATTTCGTTTATGTCAAAATTGTTTTTTATTGAAATTTAAAGAGCAATTTATAGAAAAATATTTTATATGTTTATCAAAGCTTCAAAGTTATTTTCAAACATGTAATGATTCAGGAGATTATAATAGAACTTTAATTTCATTATTTGATAAAGAACAAATTTTAATAACAAATAAACAAATTGAAATCCAAAATGCTATTTTATTAATTAATAATTATTTACCTCCTAATAATAAAATATATTTAAATGCTTTAATTTCACAAGTTAAAAATTTATTTTGTCTTCAATGTCATAAAAATATAAATCAAAATAAATTATTTATTCCATGTGGATGTTTTTTTTGTTCATATAATTGTTTAATAGAACATTTTAATAATATTAATAAATTAGAAATAAAAAAAAAAACAAATGATTTTTGTTGTGTTTGTTCAAATATTTATGAAGCATTTCAAGTTTTAAATTTAGTATTTTTATTTAAAAATATGAATCAAGAAATTTTAGTGAATAAAGGTTTAAATTTATATAAAGAAATATCAAAAAATAAATGTTCAAAATGTAATACAAATATAAAAGATGTTGATTCAATTTATGTTAAATGTAAAAATGAAGGTTTTGATCCTAATTGGAAAATACTTGGAGATAATTTTACTTTTAATCATTTACTTTGTTCTTTTTGTTATAGAAATTTAGATAATTCAAAATATTTTTGTATCTTTTGTAAAAATGAACATTTTGTTTTAAATAAAAATATAAGTAATGATAATTCTTGTAATCTTTTTTAAAATTTTTTAAATTATTCATTTAAATATATTATATTTTAAATTAATTTTGTGTTCTTTGATTGTTTAATTCAAAGCAATTTAATAAATGAAATAATAAAAAATGAATAAAAAGAAACTTATTATAAAAGCAAAAGAAGATTTGTGAGGTTTGTCCAATGAGTTATATTTGTATAAGAGAATTTTTGATGTTTTTTTAATTTAGTTAATGAATTTTTATAAAAATTTTTTTCCCAAAGAAATTACTTCTTCTTTGAATAATATAATAAATAATAATTATATTTCATTCTAATAAAAATTTTTTATATATGAAAGTCTAATTAAGATATTATTGTATTATATTTTTTCAAAATTAAAAATATTATTGAAAAATTTTAAACTTATTTCATAAATTAATTACATCACTAAATAATAGAAAATATAATTAATTTATATTTAAAAATTAAATTAGAAAGATATAATAAAAATTAAGTAGTCATATTCGTTTTTTTTAAAAAAATAATAAACTGAGATAATATTATTTATATTCAAAGATAAAATTTAATCTATATAAAAATGGGTTGTTGTGGAGGAAAAAAGGATAAATATCCAACTTTAATTTGTTTTTTTGAAACAAAAAATGAAGAACAAAAAGCATATTGTATCAAATTGAAAGATAATTTTAAAAGTGATAAAACAATTAGATTTGAAATTAAATCACTTCCAAATGTTCCTTTTAAAATTCAATTTAAAAAAGATGGTATAACTACTGATCTTCAAACTGAATATTCAAATGAAGAAGATGTAATGAATGAAACTTTACAAAAAGCATATGATTTATTAAAAGATTAATTTATTTCAATTAATTTTAAATATTTTATATATTTTATTCTTGTTTTAAGAATTTAAATTTTTTAATTTATAACGTTTTTAAAAGAATAATTTTTAATTTTGTTTGTTTTATTTATCAAATTCCTTTTTTACTAAATAATTAAGATATTTTGTTTTCTTTTTATATATATTTATTGATTTTTTTTTCTTCTTAAATTAATTTAATGATAATGTATCTGTTATATTTTAATATATTAAAAAAACTTTAAAGATAATTTTTGAAAAAATAATTGCAATTATTTTTTATTTTTTTTACAACTTAAAACATTATTTATAACAAAATCTTTTTATATTACATAATTAAGAATTCCTATTAAACTTTTTTTGAAATAAAATTGAAAAAATAACCAACATTAAAAATATTTTTTAACAAAAAATTAAAAATTAAAATAGAATAAAAAGAAAAAATAAATATGAGAATCAGTATAAAAGAAATATACTTTAGTATATAAAATAAATTTTTTAAGAAATAATGTTTGATATAATTAAACAAATAGATGATGTGAAAAAAATAAATAATATCTGACCATAATTTTTTATATAATAATCATAAAAAAATAAAGTAATATTTCATATAAATTTACAAAACAATTTTTAAACAATTATTGGAAAACAAAGACTTGTAATTTTTTGAAAGTTTATAAAAAAATTTTATTGTTAATATTAATTTATAACTTATTTTTTATTATATTTAGTTATGAAGTTAATAATTAATAAGCATTAAATTTGATTATTATTAATTTTTTAAATTTAAATATTGATTATTTCTAAAAAAAATAAATTAAATGGGCAGTAAATTATGTAGTAATAATCAAGAAGAAGAAAAGAATAATGATACAAAATATAATAATATTATTAATGAAGATTTTAATGAAGATGATGTAATAATGGGAGATAATATTTCAAGAGATATGAATATGAAAAATTCATTATATTCAGATGAAACACCAATTAATGATAAAAAAAATTCTAATTTATATAATAATACTGAAAAGGATTATGATTCATATAAAATTAATAATATTAATAATTTTAATATAAATGATTTTAATAGAAGAAAACAACAAAATATAATATTAAATCTTTCAAATGATGATGATAATTCTAATATTTTAAATGATAATAAAATTTTTTTCAATAATGAATATATCTATAAAAAATTAGGAACAGAAAATAAAAGATTAGTAAATATTTATAAAATAAATAAAATAAATAAAATAATAAATACATATAGAAAATATAAAGAAGAAAATGATAATTATATAGAAACAGAGAAAATATCTTTTAAATCAGCAAAAAAGAATCAAAGAATAATAGATCCAAATCAAAGTTTATTATTTGAAAACATTAAATCATCTAATTCAAAGACAATAATAATAGAAAAAAATAATTTTGGAATGAAAAAATTAAAAAATGGTTCAATATATTTTGGAAATATAATAAATAATAAATGTACAGGAATAGGTAAATTAATAACAAAAAAAGGGGAAATAATAAAAGGATATTTTAATGATAATATACTTGAAAATTATTGTATTTTAAAAGAAGAAAATGGATTATTTTATGAAGGAGAAATAAAAGAAAATAAAATTGAGGGAATTGGATATGAAATTTTTCCTGATAATTCATCTTTTTATGGTGAATATATAAATAATACTAAAAATGGAATTGGAAAATATATTTGGTCAAATAATTGGATTTACGAAGGAGAATTTAAAAATAATAAAATGAATGGATATGGAATTTTTAATTATAATGATGGAAGAATTTATGAAGGAGAATTTAAAAATAATAAAATGAATGGTTTAGGTTTATTTAGATGGAATGATGGAAGAAAATTTTTTGGTTTATATGAAAATGATATTAGAAATGGATTTGGAATTTATTTTTGGAAAGATCCTTTAAAAATTTATGTTGGCTTTTGGGAAAATGGAAAACAAAATGGTTTTGGAAAATTAAAAACTAGTTATAAGGAAATTTATTGTTTTTGGAAAAATGCTCATAAAAATAAACAATTTAAAAACAAAGAAAGTTTCATTCAAGAAGTTAGTAAAATTAATGATAATGATGTTAAACAATATATATATTTATTTCAATTAAGTTTTGATGATATAATGTCTATAATGTTAGAAATATAATTTATGTATAATTGTTTATTTTTTTTTATAAATATTGAAATTGTTGTTTTTGATTATTTTTAGAAATATGAATTATTAAATAAAAAAGAAACAAGCATATTATATAAATTTATTATTTGCTCAAAATTTTATCCTTTAATTATAATATTGAAAAAGAAAATATTGTAAAAGAATATTTATATAAAAAAATAATAAATAAATAAATTTAGAAAAAATTTAATGAATATTACTAGGAATTAAACTCAATCTCAATGTCGTAAAATTATTATCATACATCCAACTACAAAAATTTTGAGTTAAATCAATAGATTCTTCTTTATTAAAATTAAATAATTTTTTATCTGATTCAAGAAAATTATTAATAAAATCATTACAAAAATCAGGGATTTCTTCAGCACAATTACAAGAAGTATATTCAGGTTCAATTTTATATTTTTTATATTGAATAAAAAATTCATCTTCATTAATTAAATATTTTCTATTTGAAATATTAACAAATTCTCTAAATAAAGTTACAAAAATTATCAATTTAACAAAATAAATAGGATTAACAAATAATGACATTTTATTTAAATAATCCATAAATACGATATCACTTATTTCATATTCATTATTAATTTTCAAATTTCTATCATGTTTACTTAATAAAAATTTTCCTAAAAAAGGATGTTCATAAACTTTTTGATATTCAATCATTTTTTTTTTAATATTTCTTTCTTTAATTTGAGAATTGGAATTATCATAAATAATATTAAAAGCATCAATAATACAATTTTCAAAATCATAAATTTCAGTAATTCCTGTTCTTTCATCTTTTTCAAAATAAGTTTTATCTAAAGGATTATATTTAGCTCTTTCTTTTAAAGGATTTGATAAATTTTTTCTAGGTCTTCCTCTTGCTCTATCACTTATATCATTTGTATTATGTTTTTGTTTACAATGAGTATATAATGCTGGATATGATAAATAACTTTTATAACATATTTTACATATAAATGTTCTTTCTTTTTTCTTATTTTTCTCTTTTCTTTTTAAATTTTCTAATTTTTCATAATCTATATCTAATATATTTACTATATTATCTTTTTTGGTATTTAAATTTTTGAAATCATATTCATTGTTTTCTGTTGTTAAATAATTTTTCTTTATGTTAAAAGATTTTTCAGAGTTAATATCATCTTTAAAGAAATTTTCATATTTTGAATTCATTTATTTTTATTTTTTTATAATTCTGGACTTTTAATCTAATATTTAAATTTTATTATAATATTAATGTTAATTAATTATTTTTCAATTAATGTTTTATAATTTTTTTCAATCATAAAAAATGAAAGGATTTATATCTCCTACAGAGTAAACATTTATTTTGTAGAAACAATAAATTATATTTTTTAATATAAATTAATTTATTTAAATAATTTAGATGAAATTTTAGGTTAATTAAATAATGAATTAGGTGAAATAGATAACATTAAATCTTTTGAAGAAATAGATAAAATTGAGAATAAAATTGAAGAATCTAATGAAATAATAAATGAAACTAAAAAAACTCTATCTTCTAGGAGATTATAATTTAACCTGTATTAATTCATTATTTGAGAATAATTAAATATATCAAGAAATTAATAATAAAATTTGATTAATACTAAATATTAAAGAATATAATAATTAAATTTGAAAAAATAAATAGTTAGTTTTAATCCCACATTTTTCGAAATTGAATTTTTAAAAATTGGGGGTGGTTTTATTTTGGCGGTGGTTCTAATACAACATTTTTTGTAATATTATTAAAGTAAATGAATTTTCTCAACTTTTTTTTATATAAAAAAAATTAAAATGAAAAGAAAAAAAGGAATTTTAAATATAAAATTATAGTAAAAAAATTCTTTTTTATATTTAAAAAAATAAATAAAATTTCTGTAAGTAAAATTAAAAAATTGTATATAATCTTTTACTCACTCAAATAATTCCCGGAGAATCTTCTATTTCATTCAATTATTCTTTTTTCTATTAATGGATTTTCTTTTTGAAAAACGTATATATTAAAAATACATAATAATCTCCAATTAAATTATAAATAATAAAATGCCATTGAAAATATTCTTCACTCACTATTCAAATTAATAAATCAAGAATTGATACATAATTTTCAAATAATAAAGATTTTTGATAATATCAAGTAAAGTATAAAATAAAATTTACAACACATATATTAAAATTTCTATTATCAGGTATTTTAATTATTTTTATGAGTATACAAGGAAAAATTTATTTAAGAAAATTCCCAATAAAAATATTATAATATATTTTATATAAGAATAATGAATTAAAAAAAGAGAAATATATCATTCTTTATAATTCTAAATTAAAAAAAATTTAAATAAATATTTAATAAAATAATATTTACAAATATGACAGAACATATAATTTATCTTATATAACTTAAATTTTTGCAATAGTGGAATTTTTATTTAGACTTGAATAATATTCATACAAAATATGATAACGATTTAAATCATTTTGTTTTAAAAATTGATTAGAAATTTTATTATATAATTCATTATGAATTTTTCGAATATAAGTTGAGACCAATGTAAAAAAATTTTTTTGTTCTTCATTCTTAGAATTTAAAATTATATTATTTGTTTTATTTAACATACCTAAGATAATATTATTTAATTCTTCAATAAATAAAGTATGTTTATCAAAGTCTAAATCCTTAAAACAAGTTTGGGCTATTTTTAATAAGTATATTATTTCCTTAATACAAAGGGAAATTAATTTTTGCTTTTTCTTTGGATTTAAATGTAGTTTACAATTAGCTATTATAGAAGAAATTTTCTCGTTTTCTTGTTTCGAAATCAAGTTTCTTGATAAAAGATTCTTTAAACATATTAAAAATTTTATCCAATACATTTTCCGTTTTAATATATATTTTTTTAATTTTCTTCAATATATATTAAAAAAATCATTCTTTTTGAAAATTTGTAGAATAAAAATGTATTTTGAAAATTATTAAAATATCGTATTTATGATTCAAGATAACTAATTATACTTTATATTAAATGTTTTATTGGAACAAGGAAAAAAGTTTAATATTAAAAAGATTAAAACGTTTTTTTTTATTTTCAATAACTTGCTTTTGTAAAATAAAAGAATGAATAATAAAAAGAGAAAAATTAAGAAAAATTATGAAAATATTCAAGCATTTATCTTTTTTACCTTATAAAAAGGGTAAAATAAGAAAGAACAATTCAAAAATGAATTTATATAAAATTAATTAAAAATTAACGATAAATTAAATCATTTTATTTATAATGAAGAATTTTAATTTTTTTTATTATTTATTATATGATTATTATTATTATTTAAAGATGTTTTATATGAAAAAATTCTTTTTGAAATGGAGGTTAATTATATAATTTTATGATTATTTTTATATGGATTATTCAATAATTTTCCTTTTGGAAAATGTTTTCATTTTTGTTTATAATATTTATTTTATAGAATTCTTATTTTATTGGTGTTATTAATATCAGAATATTAATTTTTTATGATGAATTGAATTATTTTTTGGTGGTTCATTTCTTTTTTTAAATGTAAAAATTCTCTTTTTTATCCATTTTAATTAATTTAAAAACAAAAAAAAATCATAATCCAAAAATATTTATTTCTTTTTTATAAAAAAATTCATAAAAAATTACTTTTATATTAAATATTTATTTATAAAATCATAAAAACTAATTTTATTATATCTCTTAAATATAAAAATTCAATTTATGAATTTATCATTAAGTTCTTTTATAAATTTTTCAATATTACCATACAAATTTAAATATTCATTTTTTGAAGAATCTAATTTTTCATTATTTGATTTAAGAGAATCAGTATTTTCCTTATTATCATTATGATTAGAAGAATTTAACAAAAAATCTCTTATTTTCATTAAATTATATGAAACCTTATAAGATAATAATTTTATTTTTTTTTCATCGTCTTCTTTCCAATAATTTTCCTTATAATCTTTTTCTTTTTCATTATTATTTATATATTTAATATATTGGGCAATTAAAGATAAATTAGTTAAACATTTTATTAAATATATTTTTGGTAATTTTATTTTATTTTGAGAATGAAAACCATGAATTTCAGTTATTAATCTTTTTGTTCCATATTCAACATTTAATTTCATTTCATTGATAATTTTATTTTCAACAGATTCACTATTATTAATCCAATTAACAAATTTTTCAATTAAAGTAAAAATATCATCACAATTTAATTCAGAAATAATTTTATCAATTAAAGTATATACATTTGTTATTTTAAATAATAAAAGATAATATTCTCCAGAAATAATAAAATTAAAAGCTTGTGAAAGATCATTTAAACTTTTAATATTTTTTAATGCTAATTCTGTAGATATTTGATAATTTGCTGTTGAATCTTCAAGAACTTTAACATCTGAATTTAAAACATTTGTTCTATTTAAACAACAAATTAAATTTACTCCCATTTTTAATTAACATAAATCAATAAAATTTTATAATGTTTTAAAAGAATTGAATTTCTTTATTTATATTTAAAATATATTAAATTCCCATATTATATTAAAAAATAAAATTATATTTAAAAAATATGTCTTTAATAAAAAGAATATTATTTTTTCTAATGCCATTAATATTAAAAAGTGAATATACAAATATTAAATTAAATTTTGAAACAGGGATTCCAAATATTGATGTTAAATTTAATAATAAAATATATAATATGATATTTGATACAAGTCTTTATAGAACATTAATAGTTTCTCCTAAATGTGAAATTTGTAGTAGAGAAGGTTTTGATACTAATAATAGTTTATTTATAAAAGGAAATCAAACAGAATCAAAATTTTATTATAATTTTCAAGGGGATGAATATCAAGATAAAGTTATAATAAATGAAAATTTAGGTTATTTTAATATTAATTTTATTTCTTTTATTAATGTTTCTTTTGCTTCTAGAGTTAATCTATATGGATATTTTGCTTTGTCTTTTACAAATTATAAAATAAATATATCACAAAAAATGTATGCTTTAAATTATGATAATAATGGAAATACATTTTTACATATTGGAGGATATAATAAAGATATTATTCAAAATGAAACTTTATTAAAAAAATATCCTATTAATTTTAATGAAAATAAAACTCAATGGTATTTATTATCTGAAACATTATATATTAATGAAAATAAAACTCAAGGAAATCAAAAATTAATATTAGATACTTCAACTAATAAATTTTATATTCCTCAAAAATTTTTTTTTGATAATATTGATGTTATATTTCCTAAAGAAGGAAATTGTCAAATTTTAACATCTGGAAATTTTCTTTGTGAATGTGATGAAAATTATAAAAAAAAATTTGGAAATTTTAAATTTTATATTAACGATGAAATTTTATTTATAAATGTAACAGATTATATAAGTTTTGATAGTTCAATTACTGGAAGTAATTGTTATGCTTCAATAAATATTAATTTTAATAATGAATATTGGATTGCAGGAAATAATGTTTTAAATAATTATTATTCTATTTTTGATATTGATAATAATACTTTATTTTTATATCATGATAAAAATAATAATGAATCTAATTCACAATATTTATTTATTTTTCTATTTGTTTTTATAATTAGTAATTGTGTTTTTTTTGGAGGATATTTTTTTTATAAAAAATACATTGTTGATGTTGATGATGAAGCTTTACAAGGATAATTAATACTATTTTTATATTATAGTTATAATAATATATTTTAATAAATGTAATTCATATATAAAAAATTTATTTGTTTTGAATTTTTAATTTTATTTTAATGTAATTGAATTTCTTTTAATTTACATTTAGATTATCTTTTTTTATTTATATTATTTAAAATTTAAATAATAATATAAATATATTTTTATGTATAAAAACTAAAAAAACCTTTATTCACATTAAAATTAAAAACAACAAAACCAAGATTTTTTTTTTCCTTTAACAGAAAAAGTGATATGATTTTTTTTTAATATATAATCTTCTGTTTGAATAAATTCTTCTTTAAATTTTTTTTTTTCTGATTTTTTTGTAGAAGTTGAAATTTTAGAATTAGAATAATTATCATTTTGATCTAAATTATTAATTATTCTTTTTTTATTAATATTAACAATTTGATTAGTTAAAACATAAACTGGTTTATTAGTTATTTTTTTTTTAGTAAAATTAACATTTTCACAATTTTTATTTTCTTCAAATTTTTGATTAGATAATAATTCACTTTCAACAGAAAATTTTTCAGATTTATGAATTGATTTTGAAAGTTGAATTTCACTTTTAAATGATTTTTCACCTTTATTTATTGAAAAATCAATATTACTATAAAATTTATTATTATCATTTTTTATTGGAATTACATTTAATTCAGGAATATTATTTTCTTCTATATTATTTTTATTTTCTTTTAATTTTCTATGAGTATTTATTATTAATTTTTCTTTTTCTGATGATTTATTATTATCTAATATTTTATTTTCATATTTTTTTATTTCAAAATCACGAGTTTTTATTCTATTTAATTTATTTTCAAAATAATTTTGAATTATTGAATTTCCTTTTGTTTTTTTTTTTTCTAATGAATTTTTTTTTTTGTTGTCGCTTTTTTTATCATATTTCTTTTGATTATTTTCATTTTTATTATTATTATTATATTTATCGTCATTTACTTTTTTATTTTTTTTTTTTTGAATAATTTCATTATTTCCTTTTTCATTATTTATTAATGGATCGTCTAATATTCTACATAATAAATGTTCATATGAATTAAAATCTTCAAATTCTTCTTTAATTTGAGATTTTTCTTTTTTATAAAAATTATTTTCTTTTTGCCTTGAAATTTCTAACTTTTCATCTCTTGAATTATTCACTTTTTTACCATTTATTGTTATTATTTGAGGTTGAATACTCACTGCATTTCCAAATATATCTGAAGCATCATTCATATTTAATTTCATTTTATAAATTTTTTTTTAAAGAAATAAATTT
>JAEEGL017388313.1_pt1 | contig 37089 bp, 38 predicted proteins | sample 9134231 | NCBI WGS metagenome assembly JAEEGL01 (sample SAMN16246548, study PRJNA631951) | gut metagenome | biome: gut microbiome; feature: rumen; material: fiber-attached | host: Bos | place: Iran: Karaj | collected 2018-10 | reverse complement strand
TCTATTATTGATTGGAACATTAAAGGCCTAATGCACAATAACGAGGCTATCGCAAATGAGATTTTAGGCGGGAAAGGTTTTTGGGATCTTGGCCAAGCAGCCTTTCTATTAAATCCTTTAGCTCGCGAAGAACCCCAACTCACCGTCCCCGAAGAAGAATATAAAACTCAGCTCTCTGAATTCGAGAAATACCCGAGACTATATAATATATATACGGATTATGATTTACCCCTGATTCCGATTCTCTATAAAATGGAGAAAAAGGGTATGCTGATCAATCGCGAATACTTTAAAACCCTTCGCGATGAATACACGAAGGAAGTTGCTAAACTCGAAAAAGAAGTCCAAAACCTCGCCGGTGTAGAATTTAATGTTAACTCGCCAATCCAACTTTCAGAAGTATTGTTTACGAACCTTGCTCTACCAATAAAAGGTATTAAGAAGACCACTCGTGGCTATTCTACCGGCGCAAAAGAACTGGATAAACTAAAAGACCTTCATCCGATAATCCCTAAAATTATCGAATACCGTGAAGCAGCGAAGCTGTTGAATACTTATATTGTTCCAATGCCAGACCTCGCAGGAGATGACGACCGCATACATACGACCTTTACTCAAAACGTCACTGCGACTGGTCGCTTAAGTTCGAAAGATCCGAACCTCCAAAATATTCCGGTACGTACCGAAGAAGGGAAACGTATTCGTACTGGCTTTATTGCTCCGGAAGGAAAAGTCTTAGTTTCCGCCGATTATTCCCAATTTGAACTTCGTCTCGCGGCGATTTTATCTGGCGACCAAGCCCTGATTGACGACTTTAACCACGATATAGATATTCATACCAAAACCGCCTCCGAGGCCTTCAAAGTCCCGATGGACAAGGTTACTAAAAATCAGCGTCGCGCTGCAAAAGTAATCAATTTCGGCATTCTTTACGGCATGAGCGTAAAAGGCCTCTCCGATGCCGCGAAAATGCCGATTTACGAGGCAAAAAAGTTTATCGATAACTATTTTGAATTACGTGCTCCAATTAAAAAGAAGCTCGAAGAAATCCTTAAGCAGGCTAGGGAAGAAGGCTATGTTGAAACCTTCTACGGCCGCCGTCGCCCAACGCCAGATGTGAAGTCGAGTAACTTTATTATTCGCCAAGCTGCCGAGCGTGCTGCGCAAAATATGCCGATTCAAGGTACCGAAGCTGACCTGATGAAGCGTGCGATGATTAAAGTAGACAAAGCTCTTCCTAAGAATGCGGAATTGATTATGCAAGTCCACGATTCACTTATCGTAGAATGCGACAAAGATACAGCTAAAGATGTATCTGAAATCCTTAAATCTGAAATGGAATCTGTTGCCCCGGAACTAAAAGTTAAACTCGCTGTCGAGATTTCCATCGGTAAAAACTGGGGAGAACTCTAATGAATAATAAAATCGAAATCTACCAAGGGGTTAAGGGTGAAATTGTTTTTAATGTTGACGAGAAACACGAAACCATCTGGGCTTCTCAAGAGCAAATCGCCGAAGCGTTCGGCGTAGATCGTACCGTAATCGGTCGCCATCTCAAAAATATTTACGCAACCGGAGAATTAGACGAAAAAGTGACATGTGCATTTTTTGCACATAGCACTCGTCACGGCGCAATAGAGGGGAAAACTCACGTTTCTACCAAAAAAGTGTATAATCTCGACGCTATCATCTCCGTCGGTTACCGCGTTAACTCTAAGAAAGCCACCGACTTCCGTATCTGGGCGACAAAAGTCCTCCATCATTACGTCGTAGATGGTGCCGCTATCAACGAGCGTAGATTGAAAGAATTAGATTCTAAAAAACTTCACGAAATCGAGGGAGCGCTCGGAATTGTTAAGCGCCTGGTCGCCGCCTCTGACCTTTCTGCAGACGAAGCCAGCGGCGTGCTCGAAGTCATTACTAAATACAGTCCGAGTTTTAAAGCCTTAAAGGAATATGATGAAGGCCACATCTCATTCACGAAAGGGAAGAAGACCGCGAAGGCCATTACGAAAGACGAAGGTTTGAAAATTGTTGCCGAATTAAAGCGTAAAATCAAAGGCGATGAGCTCTTCGGGAAGCCACGTGGCGACGCTTTCGAATCTACTCTCGGCGCTATCACCCAAACTTTCGAAGATAAAGACGTCTACCCCTCGATTTCCGAAAAAGCTGCGAATCTCCTTTATCTCGTGATTAAAGATCACCCTTTTTACGACGGCAACAAACGTATCGGCGCCCTCCTTTTCGTTGTCTTTCTTACTATTAATGACTATCACTTAACTAAAGATGGTGAAACGAAAATTTCTGACCGTGCCCTAACTGCACTCGCCCTTCTTATTGCGGAATCAAATCCAAAAGAAAAAGGGCTACTTGTAGCCCTTATCTGTAAACTATTAGAAAATTAGTGCGCGTAAGCAATATTTTGTTCCATCGCTTGGGTTTCAAGCGCCGCTAATCTCTCCGCATCATTAATCGAAGAGTTTACACAGTGTTTCACGCGTGCCTTTTCCTCAGCCTTCTTCGCATCATTCCAGCGGTCCAAGGTTCCGACGAGATAACCGGTAATTCGGCGTAGCCTTTCGAACTTTCCTTCATCAAACCATTCTGCATGTTCATCAAAGTATTCTTTCATCGCATCTTCGCCAACTTTTTCTTTTAAAAGCTTCATCCCGGCTTCGACTAAACAGGAAACATGCATTGTTTCGTACTGATCAAAATCCGCCAAAGCTTCCTTCACATCTTTTTCAGTAACCTTTGCATATTGTCCGAGCGATTTTACGAATCTTTTGATATCAAAATTCTCAACATCTTCCGGGTTTTTATAGACAATTTTCTTCATTTCTTCCTTTCGTTAAATACACCTGTCTTGGTGTTAATTGTTTGTTATAAGCATTACCTAAAATCATTCTACCCCCATATATAGTGGTTGTCAATACTTTTTTAACGCTAAATGTAGTGTTTTTCCACAATTTTGGCATTTTATGGTAGAATACAGATAAGTTATGCCGAGTTGGAATGTTCACTTAGAAGCTGGCAATAGAGTTGCCAAAAAATTGAAGCTCTCCGGAGAAAAAAAGAAAGAGTTTTTATTTGGCTGCGTCCTTCCGGACATCAACAACGGCTACATTAACCGAGTTAAAACCGAGAAGCCGCACGACTCTACTCACTATGCTTATAATCAAAAAAGCTCTCTTAATTTCTACGCTAACTATAAAAAAGAAGTTGATAAACTAGACCCAATTTGCCTCGGTTATCTCCTCCATCTTTATACTGACGGTTATTTTAATTACGATTTTTATCGCACCATTAAACGCGTTCCTTTAGGCGAAGGATTAGAATTTAAAGAAAAACAAACTATTAAACATCACGATTTTTGGCTTTACGATCTAAACTTTAAACACTGTTTAAATATCAAAGACTTATCTGAAGCGAAAAAACTTGCAAATTCTGCGAACAAGATCAGCGCTGTAAAAATTACGCCTGAAGATATTCTCGACGTAGAAGGCATCCTCGTTAAAAATGAACTTAGCAAAAAACTAAGAGGGTCCGACTACATTTTCTATACTAAAGAACGGCTCGACCAACTTATGGATGATATGATTAAAAGCTTTTCTAACGATTATCTAGGAGCAAAAAATGCCTGAGTTGCCTGAAGTTGAGACGATAAAACGTGGATTGAAAAAATTTATTATTAAGCAGAAAATCACAAAAATCACAGTCTATTGTGATAAGTCTTTTCAAGGGGATCCAAAAACCGCCGAAGGAAAAACTATTATTGATATTCGTCGCTTCGGTAAAGCTCTTATCCTAGATTTAGATAATGGATATTCTCTCATGATTCATCTTCGCATGACCGGTCAATTAATCTACGACGGGGAAGAGCGTTATGCCGCCGGTCATCCGAGCGAAAACTTCACTTCGAAACTCCCGAACAAACAAACTCGCGTCGTCTTGAATTTCGAAAACGGTACCCTTTATTTTAATGACCAACGAAAATTCGGTTTTATTAAAGTAATTAAAACTGAAGATGTGAAAAACGATACTTTTATTAAAAAGCTCGCAAAGGAACCTTGGGAAATGACCGCCGAGGAATTATACGAAAAACTTCAGAAACACAAAAATTCGCCGATTAAAGCCGTAATCCTAGATCAAACTATTATCTGTGGACTTGGTAATATTTATGCTGACGAATCTCTTTTTATGTCTAAAATCCATCCTAAACGTAAAGCGGGCACTGTTTCAAAAAAAGAAGCCGAAATGCTCCTTAAATCGGCTCGCGAAGTGATGCAAAAATCAATTGACTCTGGCGGTTCAACTATGGCGACTTATGTTAAGGCCGATGGCACTAAAGGCGATTATCTCGAAAAATTTGCTCAAGTTTTCCGCAGGGAAGGGAAACCTTGCTTAAGATGCGGCGAAAAGATTATTAAACTAAGAGTCGCCGGCCGCGGTACCCATATCTGCCCGAATTGCCAAAAGGAGGACTATGCTTAAGATTTTTTACGGTGAAGATCGCATTCGCGCGAAAAATGAGATTGAAAGAATCCTCGGGAACGACTACGAGGTTATCGAAGGCCCCGAGCTCGACCCAACGGATTTACCGAATATTTTCCTAGGCACTTCACTTTTAAGCGACGAACGAAAAATCCTCATTCGAGATTTATCAGAGAACAGGTCGGCTTTCGAAAAACTTCCTGACTACTTATCTACGCCACATAAAATTATCATCTTTGAAACCAAACTCGATAAACGTTCGGCGACCTATAAACTTCTAAAAGATAAAATCGAAATCAAAGAATTCCCAGCGAGACCTGATCCGAATGCAAATCTAGTTTTCGGAATTTACAACACCGCAAAACGAAACGGTAAGAAAGCTATTGAAGACCTAGAAAAAATCAAACCAAATCAGGATCCGATGATGTTTTTCGGACTCCTCGTTTCTCAAGCTCTTCGGGACTTCCAACAAAACCAGGGAACCAAAGAAAAGAAAGCTCTTAAAGAGCTTTCTAAACTTGATCTAGATTTAAAATCTTCTAAGCTGTCTTCTTGGCTTTTGATTGAGTCTTTTTTGCTCCGGCTTTCGTCGTTTTAGCCGTCGTAGCTTTTTTAGCCGCAGGTTTCTTCGCAACAGTCTTTTTCGCCTCAACCTTCTTAGCTGCCTTCTTTTCGAGCTTGACGTTTGCTTTTTTAGCAATTTCGTGAAGTTTAGCTTTGCGTCGAGCAGCCGTGTTCTTATCTAATAAATCTTTCTTTACGGCTTTATCAATCTCAGACTGAGCCTTAGAAAGCGTCATTGCTGACGGTTTCTTCTCAAATTCTTTAAAAGCAGCTTTTATAGCTTTCTTGATTTCAGTATTATGCTTAGTACGTTTTTCTGCCTGTCTAGCAGCCTTTTTCGCAGATTTAATAATTGGCATTTTTTTCCTATATAGATTAAAAATTAATTACTTTTGCTCATTATACCTTATTTTCTCTAAAATGTAAAGAGAATATCCCTTGCGATTTTAACTAGCTTATGCTAATATGAGAACATGGAAAGGAATCATTATGCCTGAAGATAGTGCAAAACCAGCTCCTACTCCGACGACTCCGCCAGCTGCGGATACCGAAGAACCGAATGAAAATCCATCGGAAGACTCGATTTTGACTAATTCAGAAGTTGTCTCAGACGTCGTTGATAAAATTAACGAAGCGCACAATATTCTTATTGCTCTCTCTAGTGATCCTTCCGTTGACGAGATGGCTGCCGCAATCGGTACCTCTCTTTTCTTAGACAAACTCGGTAAACGCACTACCGCAATTTACTCTGGCGCTACACCAAATGCTCTTGAGTTTTTGAAACCTGAAGAGACCTTCGAGCCGACCGTAGATGCGTTACAAGATTTTGTAATTGCTTTAAATAAGGAAAAAGCCGATCATCTTCGCTATAAACTTGACGGTGATTTTGTAAAAATTTTCATTACTCCATATAGGACACGCATTGGGGAAGAAGATCTAGATTATTCTTATGGTGATTTCAATATCGACCTTGTGCTTGCGCTAGACGTCGCGAACGGAATCGATCTTGATGCTGCTCTCCGTGAACACGGTCGTATTATGCATGACGCCGTCATAGTAAACATCACGAACGGAAATCCAGGTAAACTTGGCGAAATCGAATGGAGCGATAAAAAAGCTAGCTCTGTTTCGGAAATGCTTGCGCGATTAATCTACAGCATGAACACTAAAGCGAAAATCGAAAAAGACGAAGCGACCGCCTTCCTTACCGGTATTGTTGCTGCTACAAATCGCTTTTCTAACGCGAAAACGACCCCGGAAACCATGCGCATTTCTTCTAAACTCATGGAATCCGGCGCGAATCAACAACTCGTCTCAAAGAACATTACAGCTAGCGTAGAAAATGAGATGTTCAACATGTCTACCGACGCTTCATTAGAAGAAGAATCTGACCAAACCAAACTAGATATTAGCCACGGAGACGAGGGAGAAGAGCAGCCTGAAGAGGAAACTATATCTGTTGGCGAACCTGATTTATTGGACGATTTAAAGGCGGCTGAAGAAAGCCTAGCCCATACTGGCGCCGAAGCTACTCCTGAAGCAGTTACAAAACCTCTTAAAATTAATAGCGAAGAGGCCGCGGAACCTGAAGCAGTTCCAGAACCTGTTACTGAACCCGTCGCAGAACCAGTCGCAGAACCGGCCCCTGAAGAACCAGTCACAGAGCCAGCCGCTGAATCAACTCCTAAATCCATCTCGGAACCGACTACTGAGCCAACCCCGGAACCTGATTCAGAAACCCCGCTTGCTAGTGAAATTCCTAAAGAAGGACTGGTTAACGATAAGCCCGAAAAAGTTGTCCAACCAGCGCCTGATGCTTTCGAAGCCCCTTTGACTGCTGGTTCTAATAAATACGGACAAATGTTAGAAGATGCTTTATCTAGTATTGAAACTCCTACTGTAGCCCCAGTATCGTCAACTCCAAACCCAGCTGCAATGAACACCCCGGCTGTTCCGTCGAACCCTGAGATTAATGGTGTTCCGAGCATGAACTACATGCCTCTACCTGATGATCAAGTTCTCGCGCCACCTCCGACTCCTCCTATTGATATGTCCTCTCCGCTTCCGGAGAGTCAATCCGTGCCGACCCCTACGCCGGCAGCTACTCCGACGACTCCTGTTGAGCCGATCGCTCCGGCTATGCCGCCAGTTGAAAACCCGACCAACCTCGGAGCTCAACCTGCGATGCAAGATCAAATCTACGCCCCTCAAGCGTCTGACCCAGGTGCCTTTAGAATCCCCGGAATGTAGCTCTTGATTTCTAGATGAGAATCATATATAATATATATACACTGGATTCGTAGCTCAGTTGGTTAGAGCGCTGCCCTGTCACGGCAGAGGTCGCGAGTTCGAGTCTCGTCGGATCCGCCAGTATAGATAATCACAAGACCTAAGAAGGTCTTGTTTTTTCTCTATAGCCATGGTATAATACTCTGTAATATGGCAATCAAAGTTACAAGAAAAGATCAAGGTGAGGCGAACGAAAACATTATTCGTCGCTTCAATCGTAAAGTTCTTCAGAGCGGCATGATGCCTCTTAAGAAGTCGCAAATGCGTTTTAGCAAACCTATGTCTAAGCGCGAGCGTCGTTTGAAGGCTATCATCCGTGAAGCTCGCAAGGCCGAAAAGACCGAACGAATTAAACTAGGACTTAAGTAATAAAATATCCCCTTTAGGGGATATTTTTTGTGATACAATTAAGAAAAAGGAGATCTATGATTATATTGTTTGGTTTAGCTGGCTCTGGAAAGGGAACCCAGGGAAAAGCTCTTTCGGAAATTTTCGGTTGGCGTTGGCTTTCTGTCGGCGAAGCAATTCGTCAGACTGGCGGTTATGAAGAAATTATTAATAAAGGCGATTTAATCCCTGATGAAGAAGTCATTAAGATCATGAATAAACAGATTGAGAAGGCTGAAGCGGAAGGGTTTGACGTGATTCTCGATGGTTATCCGCGCGACAAGGAACAAGCCGAATACATTGCCGCAAATATGGCTGAAAAAATCGACGGCGCGATTATTCTCGAAGTTCCGAAGGAAGAATTAATCGAACGCTTAGCGCTTCGCGGACGTGATGACGATAAAGACCGCGAGAGCATTGAGCGTCGTTTTGAGATCTTTGAACAAAATATTTATTCAATTTTACCTCTGTTGGAAAGTAAAAGTATCCCAATTGAACGCGTAGATGGTGTTGGAACTGTTCAAGAAGTTACTGATCGTTTAGTCGAAGTCGTGAAGAAAATTAATCCTAACGCGACCGAACAATTCGAAGATGTTAATGGCGAGGAAATCGAAAAGAGTTATGGCGAATAACGAAAAAATCACCGCCATGCGCGAAGGCGGAAAAATTCTCGGAAATCTCTTAAGAGATTTAAAAAACTATGTTAAACCTGGCATGACTGGAAAGGAAATTGACGCTTGGGTTCGAGAAGAAATCGTGAAACGCGGCGCCGGCGTCGCTTACGATATGCTAGACGATGAATTTCCGGGCGCAATTTGTATTTCAATTAACGACGAATTAGTTCATGGTGCTCCTAAAGACGAACCACTAGAAGAGGGAGACAAAGTTTCTTTTGACCTAGATATATATTATAAAGGTTATTTTACTGATTCGGCATTCACGATGTTAGTCGGCGAAAAAGGTTCACCCGCGATTAAGAAAATGATTAGCGTGACTGAATCCTCCATGTGGGAGGGAATCGAACAAGTTAAGCCTGGCGCTAAAATTGGCGACATCGGAGCAGCGGTTGAAAAAGTTTTGCGAAAAGGTCATCTCGGTGTGATTGAAAACTACGTCGGTCACGGTATCGGAAAGACTATGCACGAAGCTCCAGAAGTTCCGAACTACGGGAAGAAGGGCCACGGCTACGAATTGAAAGAAGGCGATACGATCTGTATTGAACCGATGTCCTGTCTCGGTAAGCCCGCGAATTATGTTGATGAAGACGACAACTGGACTGTCAAAATGAAAGACGGCTCGGTTGGTTGCCATTGCGAGCATACTATTCTCGTTACAAAAGACGGCTACGAAGTTTTGACTTTATCAGATTAATCGTGCTATAATAAGCTCATGCTTAGGTCATCAAAAATAAGTTTTCTTTCAGTACTTGTTTTTATTAGTCTCACTTTTCTTTCCGCTTTTATCCTCTCCTCTCCCCTCGCCTCAGCAGACGATGCCGTAGTAGATGAAATAGAAATCACCGTCCCTATCTCCTGTAATCTCACAGGCGTAGGTATGAATACTCATACCACTTCGTTAATGAATGGTAACTATGCTACTGATGTAGGTACTACTACCATTAAAGCCTTCTGTAATGATAATGAAGGCTTTGCCATTTATGCTATAGGATACACAGACGATACAGACGGTAAAACCGTTATGACTAGCTCTGCTCTAGGTAGTGAATATGATATCCAAACTGGTACTGGTACAAGTGGTAACTCCCAATGGGCTATGAAACTAGCTACTCAAACTAATCCAGAACCTACTTATCCTATTTCTATTCAAAATAACTATAATGCCTACCATACTGTTCCAGACGATTATGAACTAGTAGCTAAACGTACTGCTAGTACTGACGTTGGCTCTGCTGCTATTGGATCTACCCTAACCTCTACTTACCAAATCTATGCTTCTCCTACTCAACCTGCTGGGACCTATATTGGGAAAGTAAAGTATACGATAGTGCATCCGCATACCGCTGAAGTGCCACTCGCTCCAAGGCCTTCTACCCCAGGAAAAATTAGCTATTATCCAGATGCTAGAGGTGTAAATGATTCTATGGGCGACCAATCCGTTGATTCTAACGCTACTGAAATTGTATTCTGGGCTTCTAATTTCCAAAGGCCAGGCTATGGCTTTGCCGGCTGGTCTACAACTTATGATTATTCAGACTCAAATGGTTTCTTAGGTCCCAACGAAACTATAGAAGATTCTACTACTCTAGCTAAGATTCAATCCGAAGGTTTATCCCTCTATGCTTATTGGATTCCTTCGGCAGGCTCTCTCCAAGAATGGGATGGCTGTTCTAGTATGAATGAAGGCGACGTCACTGCCCTAACTGACCTAAGAGATAATGATACCTACGCTATCGCTAAACTAGCCGATGAACGATGCTGGATGATTGAAAACCTAAGGCTTGACTATGATGCCGCCCATAACTCTGATGGCTCTTTAGCTCAAGGTTATGGTGGTATATTCGCTGGTTTGGCTCAACCTGAGACGAGTGGCTTTAGTGATAGTACTAGAGCCAATAGTTTATACTATGGCGGCACTCAAAGCGGTACGGCCACTATAAATGTTGGTACAAATTATCCAGCCTATCGTATACCCAGATATCGCAACGATAATACCAATACAGATAGTAATATAAACCCAAATACAATAGTAGACAATATGACTGGAATAGATCAAAACGTTTATTCTTACGGTAACTATTATTCTTATGGGGCAGCCAAAGCCACTACAAGTAACCCATACGATTTAAGTAGTTCCAACAACGCTTATACTTCACTTTGCCCTTCAGGTTGGAAGCTTCCTACCGGTAGGGGCTTTGGTGACTTCGGCCTACTAAGTAATAGCCTAGACGGTTATAAAGATGCCAACGATGTCGCGCAAGATATGAACTCCTCTACCTCTCCAACTGGCACCTATATGTCTGAAGTGTTTAGAAGTTATCCAAATAACTTTATTTATTCCGGATATGCGTCGAGTGGTTCAATAATCAATCGTGGTACCGATGGAGAATACTGGTCGGGTACTGCGAGAGCTATCAATCATGCTTACTATCTTTCTTTTGACAGTACGCTCGTCAGTATGCATGAAAGTAGTGGTACTAAGGCTACAGGGAGGATAATTCGCTGTATATTTGCGCCTCAAGCGTAAGAGTTTTCCTTTATTATTGATGTTGCGGAGATTCTATAGTAGTTATATGCCACTATAAAGACGCTAAAGATACTTCAGTGCATTAAACAGTTGTCCCTCGGGGCTGCTTGTGCCTTAAATCACCTCCTCTTGCTTTTTCCCGCATTAAAGGTTAAAATAAAACCATGGATAACGATAAGCGTTTCGTAACTGGTTTAGATGTCGGAACGGAAAATGTCCGCGCCGTCATCGCAAGCGTTAATAAAGAAGGTAAAATTGCCGTCGTTGGTTATAACGAAGGCAAATCTGCTGGTATGCGAAAGGGTATCCCGGCGAACCTCGCTGGCCCTGCCGGCGCCATTGATAAAATGCTTGGCGATGCCGAAAGAATGGGCGGTTACGACGTCCGAAATGCCTATGTTTCAATCAATGGCTCTACCGTTATCTCTACTAATACTGAAGGCATGATTGCCGTCGGTACCGTTGAACACGAAATCGACGGGGAAGACCTAGACCGCGTTGAAGACGTTGCTGTTACCGGCCGTATCCCGGCAAATCGTGATGTTCTAGATGTCGTTCCATTAGAATACGCCCTAGATGGCCAAGGTGGGATCAAAGATCCGCTTGGCATGTCCGGTGCTCGTCTTGAAATCCGCGCTTGTGTGATTTCTGCCCTAAGTCCGAACTGTGAAAATCTAAAGAAAGCGACTGCGACTGCTGATGTCCGTGCCGACCGCTTAATTCCTAGCGTCGTCGCTGCTGCGAAGGCCGTCTTAAATGAGCGCCAAAAAGAGAACGGCGTTGCGGTTGTTGATTTAGGCGCCGCTACGACTTCTGTCGCGGTCTATGAAGAAGGGGATTTACAATACGTCGGCGTCGTTCCCGCCGGCTCGAATAATATTACGAACGATTTAGCTATTGTTCTCGCGATTGATCCGGAACTTGCCGAAGAGATTAAAATTCGTTTCGTCACCGGTAATTTCGACAACGATAAGAGCCCGGCGATTAGGGTAGGAAAAAATAACGAGCGTACCTTTGACCGTAAGGAAGTCGAAGAGGTAGTTAAAGCTCGCCTTGAAGAAATCTTCGGTGAAGTCCGAAAGAAGCTGAAGGCCGCGAAATATGATCAACGCCTTCCGGAGGGAATTATTCTCGTTGGTGGTGGCGCTAAGATGCGCGACATTGATTTATTTGCTAAAAAAGCTCTTGAAGCAGCCGTTAAAATCGGCGTTCCAACTGGACTGGATGGTGTTGCTGATGCGATTGAGAAACCTGAGTTTGCTGCTGCTGTCGGCCTCGCAATGTATGCTGCTGAAGAAAACGCTACCGAATCTCAAACCACTAAGAAATCTGCTAAGAAATCGAAGCCTGGACTATTAAAAAAGTTATTCAGCAAATTTTAACACTTGATTTTAAGATAGAATGGTATATAATAAAGGTATATTTTTAAAGCGAGGTGAATTATGCCAGAAGTAAAACCAACAGAGGTGGAAAGCAAAGCAAGTATAAAAGTAGTAGGTGTAGGTGGTGCCGGTGGTTCTGCGGTCGAGCGCATGAAAGAAGTGGGTCTTTCTGGTGTCGAATTTGTCGCGATTAACACCGATGCACAAGCTTTACATCATTCTCCTGCTGACGTTAAGGTCCATATTGGAAAAGGCTTAGGCGCAGGCGGAGATCCGGAAAAAGGCCGCGAAGCTGCTGAGGAAGGCAGGGAAGCGATTGATAAAGCCCTAGATGGTGCCGACATGGTCTTCATTACCTTAGGTGCTGGTGGTGGTACTGGTTCTGGTGCTGGCCCGATTGTTGCTGAAGAAGCTCGCAAAAAAGATATTTTAACTGTTGGCGTTGCGACGAAACCGTTCACCTTCGAAGGTGCCCGTCGTCGCGCAAATGCTGATGTCGCGATTGATAAACTAGCTCGTCAAGTTGACGCTCTTATTACTATCCCGAATGATAGATTATTACAGACTATCGATCCTCGTACCCCGCTTCTTGAGACCTTCAAAATCGCTGACGATGTACTTCGCCAAGGCGTCCAAGGTATCTCTGAATTAATCACTGAACACTCGCTTATTAACCTAGACTTTGCTGATGTAAAGACGATTATGAAGAATGCTGGTTCCGCTCTTATGGGTATCGGTAGAGCTTCTGGTGAAAATCGTGCCGTTATCGCCGCGCAACAAGCTGTTGAATCTCCGCTAATTGAAGTTAAGATTGAAGGTGCCCGTGGCGTCCTCTTTAGCGTCGCTGGTGGTTACGATATGTCGATGAGCGAAGTCCAAGAAGCCGCTGAAGTTATTACCGGTTCCGTTTCTCCGGATGCGAACATTATCTTCGGTGCTTCGATTCGTCCGGAACTTGAGGATGAAATTGTCGTTACCGTGGTTGCGACCGGTTTTGATTCTGATTACTTTAACGAAGAATATAAAACTACTGAGCCTGAACCTGAAAAAGATGAAAAACCGACCGCCGAAGCTAAAGATTTCGCTTTAGAGAATAAATCTAACATGTGGGACTCGATTAAAAACGAGCCTGAACCGGAACCCGAACCAGTACAAGATGACGACGAGATGGACGTTCCGCCTTCCTTGAGAGAACGCTTTAAGAAGAAGAAAAAATAATTAAAGGAGGGTGCGGATGGAACGAAAACTAAAGATTGGAAATAGTAAAGTTCTAGAAAGCCGCGAGACTGTCGACGGGACGATGATTCGTCGTCGTCGTGAGACTCCTGATGGTCATCGTTTTACGACTTATGAGCGTATCGAAATGCCTCCTCTAACGGTTTTAAAACGTAGCGGCAATAAGGAAATCTTTGATCGTGATAAACTCATGCTCGCTGTAAGGCGTAGCGTTGGTAAGTTTTTCAATTCTGAACTTGAAGTCGAAGATGTCGTCAATCGTGCTTCTGAAATTCTCTACAGTTACAATACAGACCAAGTAACCTCTAAACAAATCGGCGAGGCCGTCTTAGACGTTTTAGCCGAAGTTAATGAAGTAGCCTATGTTCGTTTCGCTAGTGTGTTTCGCGAATTTAAAACTCTTGAAGACTTCGAAAACATCTTAAAAGAACAAAAAAGGAAGAAATGATAAAATGCGGGTGGTATGTATTTATAGAGATAACCAAGATTACACTAGGTCAGTAGATGAGTGGCTTGAGAATGTTTATCGTCAGACTGGTCGCGAGATCGAAACTATGAATCCAGATGAAAACGTCGGCTTTTGTGAGGCTTATGACGTGGTTGAATATCCTACGATTATGGCTCTCGGTGAACAGGGCGAAGTTCGAGCCTCCTGGCGGGGAAAAGAATTACCTCTTATTAACGAGGTTCTTTATTACATGATTTAGATTTTTTATTGTTTTTTCTATAGCGATAGATGGCAACAATGCCGTTTGTTATTAATGCAATTTATGCAATTACTCCTACAATCGAAAAGACGGATATTCAAACGATATGATACCTAAAACGACGTAAAGGGCTATAAAACATAGTGGTAAATAAAGCAAAAATTTGGGAAATAATATAAAACGCATCAAGATTTATGTTGCCCATCCATTCAAGCATAAGCTTATCATAACAACAACCATTGTTTATGCCAATTGGGGTAATTATGGTATAATAATTCCATGAAATATAGAGCTGGAGAGCGGCGCAAAGCCGTTGAATACGAAAAGGCCATCAGCGAGTGGTGGAAGAAGAATAAAACTTTTGAAAAATCGGTCGAAGCAAGATCGATTGATAAATCATATGTTTTTTATGACGGCCCTCCGTTCATTACTGGTAATCCACACCATGGCACTCTACTTAGCTCTATCGTGAAAGATGCTGTTCCGCGTTACTGGACGATGAATGGTTATCGCGTTGAACGTCGCTGGGGTTGGGACTGCCACGGTCTACCGGCCGAAAATTTTGTCGAAAAACAGCTCGGTATTCTAGATCGTCGCGAAATTGGCACGAAATGGTCGCTCGAAGATTATATTATTAAAGCCCGTGAATCGATGGTCGCGAACTCTGAGACCTGGCGGGGAACAATTGACCGTATTGGCCGTTGGGTTGATTTCGATAATGCCTATCGTACAATGAATAAAGACTTTATGGAATCAGTTTGGTGGGCCTTTAAAGAGCTCTACGAGGCTGGAAAAATCTACGAAGGTCGCAAAGTCTTAATGTATGACACGAAATTCGCTACTCCAGTTTCGAAAGCTGAAGTGACGATGGACAATGACGCTTATCAAGTCGTTACGGACCCGTCAGCTTATGTTAAGTTTAAAGTTGCCGATTCAGATGAATATCTCTTAGCCTGGACAACTACCCCCTGGACTCTACCAGCAAATATGTGTTTAGCCGTTAATCCAGAATTAGACTATGGCGTTTATGATATCGACGGTGAGAAGTTTATTCTTGCTCTTGACCGCGCCAAGGTATTATTCGAGGGTAAGAAACCCGAGAAAGCCTTCAAAGGTTCGAATCTAGTTGGCAGAAATTACGAACCGATTATTGAAGTTGCTGACGGTCTATTTGACCTCGGTTTGCGTGGCGACAAGGGAACTATCCTTCGAAAAGATACTTATACGGTTCTTCCTGGTGACTTTGTCTCCGCCGAAGACGGTACTGGTATTGTCCATATTGCTCCGGCTTATGGTGAGGACGATTACGCTCTCGCCCAAGAACACGAAATCGATTTTGTCGATTGTCTCGACGAAAACGGTTACTATCTTCCTGAGATGGCCGAAAAACTTCACGAGCTCGGCGTTCGTGATACCGACGAAAACGGTATTCAAGTCTGGGCCGGGAATAAGTTCATTGCGAAGTGCTTAGAAGAAAAGGGAATCATCTATAAGATCGATTATATTCAACACGAATATCCGTTTAACCCTCGTTCTAAAGAGCGTATCATCTATCGCGCCTTCCCGTCTTGGTTTTTCGATATTGATGGCCAGAAGAAATTAATGCTCGAAGAAAACGAGAACATCAACTGGTTCCCGGAGCACTTAAAGCACGGTCGTTTTGCTAAAAATATCGAACAGGCTCCGGATTGGAATCTGTCGCGCGACCGCTTCTGGGCGACTGCTATGCCGGTCTGGAAGGGCGATAAGGGTTCGATTAAGGTTATTGGCTCATACGCTGAACTAAAAGAACTCTCCGGCAAAGAACTTGAAGATTATCACCGTCCTTGGGTCGATGAAATCACCTTCGATATTGACGGCGAACACTTTACCCGTATCGAAAAGGTCTTAGACTGTTGGTTCGAATCCGGCTCGATGCCATTCGCACAATTACACTATCCATTCGAGAACAAGGAGAAATTTGAGAATAATTACCCGGCCGATTTCATTGTTGAATACGTCGGTCAAGTTCGTGCTTGGTTCTATTATGTCCACGCCGTCAACACCGCGCTAGCAAGTATCGGCGCCTTCGGTGAAAAGGCTAAAAACGGAGCTAAGAATGCTTACAAGAACGTTATTACAACCGGTACCCTCGCGGGGAATGATGGCCGTAAAATGTCGAAATCTCTCGGGAACTTTACTGATCCGAATATCTTAATGGATCAATTCTCGGCCGACTCTCTCCGCTTCTTGCTCCTCTCGAGCCCAGTTCTCTCCGGTGAGGACTTTGCTCTTCTCGATAAAGATGTCTCCGACGTAAATCGTAAACTTGCCATGGTCTGGAACGTTTATGACTTCTTTACGACCTATGCCGAAGTAGAAGGCATCGATAGCGATGATTTAAAGTTAGATCCGAAAAACCCTCTAGATATTTGGATTGTCTCTCGTATTTATCAATTACGCGATGAAATCACTGAGGGGATGGAAGAGTATAATATCCCGAAAGCCCTAGAAGGTGTCCTGCCGTTTATCGACGACATGTCGAACTGGTTTGTTCGCCGCTCTCGCCGTCGCTTCTCGAAAAATGACAACAAAGAAGACAAAATGAGCGCGTTTGCAACACTATATTATATATTAGTATATCTAAGCCGGCTCCTCGCGCCATTTACGCCGTTCTTAGCTGAAGAATTGTATCAGAAGATGACTGGAAAGGAAGAATCGGTCCATCTACTAAACTGGCCGGAAGCCGGGGTTATTGATGTAGATATTATCGAAAAGATGGCTCATACTCGCGAAATTATCACTGACGCCTTGGCACTCCGTATGCAGAAGTCCGATACCGAAGACCAGATTAAAATACGTCAGCCTCTCTCTAAGCTTACTTATGACGGCGAGAAACTAGACGATTATTATGAACAGATCATTGCCGAAGAAGTAAACGTTAAAAAAGTTGAGAATGGTAAAAAACTTGTTCTTGATAAAACCTTGACCCCGGAACTCTTAGAAGAGGGAAGAGCGCGTGAAATCATCCGTTCTGTCCAGGCCGCCCGTAAAAAAGCCGGTCTTCGCCAGGATGACCAGATTAAACTATCTATCTCTGTTGACCTTCCGAAGAGCTATGAAGATCTAATTAAGACAGAAGTAGGCGCCACTGAAATTAATAAGACAGGAAACTACGCCTACGACGAAATCGCGAAACTAGACGGCGAAAACGTCACTATTTCATTAGAAAAGATATAAATAATTAAAAGTTTTACTCGCACTGTTGTATTTTTGATGCGTTTTTGACCTCTGTTAATTTGACAAATGAATAAAATATTAGCATAAACAGTATTGACAAAATCACTAAAGTGTGCTACACTAAAATCAAGTTAGAAAATAAAATAAAAATTCTAACAAATAAAACAAAAACAAAAAGGAAAACAAAAAATGACAGAACAATTAAAACTACCTAGTGACGTAGTCGAGACTAACTGGAAAGAGTTAGGGATTGAATACGAAACAATCGGGACTCCGAAAGAGGAAAGAGAATATGTCTCGCCAGATACAGTCACCGACGAAACCATAGAAAAAATTAAATCAATCGATCTACAACAACGATTCCGAGCGCGCGCTCAGAAAGTTCGTGAAATTTTAAATGCTTAATAGCAGAGAAAGGAAAAGCCAATGTAAGACTTATTTAGGATAATAATAAGATATAAGATCTAATCAGGAGAAATGCCTATACGATAGACTAACCATAAATTACCTAAAAAACCGAACAGTCAGTTCGGTTTTTTAGTGTAAATGAAGTAAATAATTTGTTCTAAATCAGTTGACCCATCAAGAAGGTTATGCTAAACTAAAACTAGAAAGGTCTAACTTAACACAATATTAAATGAAAAAAGTCTACCATGGATGATTATCTTGTAGATCGGGAAACTCTAGGTGAGTTTATCGATGAATTAATCAAAAAGAAATCTCTTCCCGTGAATACCGCAGAAGAGTTAACGAATTTTAGAGAGGAACAAATCAAAGCTCTCGATGAGCGAATTAGTTTAGCGATTTTTGGTAGGCTTACTGAAGACCAGAACCGAGAAATCAATGATTTGTTCGATCGCGGCGAGAACAATCCAGATGTCTTCGAAGACTTCTTTAATCGCGCCGGAATCGATATCGAACAAGTTCTTTCGGAAACCATGGAAGAGTTTGGAAAAGAATTTCTAGGGGGTGAAAATGAGTGAAACAGTAAAATGGTCATTGAATCCCTCTGGTGATACTGAACAGGATTTCGGAGAAGACAATCCTGAGCTTAAGACTGCTTTTGAATCAATCGATGAGGGCATTGAGATGATAAGAACTCGTGGCGGAAAACTCGTTGAGGGAATGGCGCAGGAAGAAAGACAAAAGTATAAGGAAGACCTGTTGGCTCGCATCCAAGTAGAGAATGAGAAAATCAAACAGTTAGACGAACTCATGGCGACGAGAGCTGAAGGGACTCACACTGCGCCGGACGTTGCACCAAATGCTGCCCCAAATGCTGCGCCAGATTCTGCCCCTAAGGCCGCCGGAGCTGAAACTCAGAATTCTTCAGAAGTTGCTCGAAAAACCGCCGAAAAAGCGAAGAGAAATCAAGCTCTTAAGGAGTTTTTGAAGAAAAAATCTACTAAGGTTATCGCTATCGTTTTAGCCGCTGTTATAGCCGTAAGCGCTACCGCTGTGGGGATTAGTAGTCTCATTCACAAAAACAAAGCGAATGTTGCGCCTTCAGCCCCAGGAAATCAAACCGAAGAATCGGTTGGCGACAATCATGGATATGACGAAACAATTCTTGATGATTTTGACAATACTGGCGGCGAGAACAAAGAGAGTAAAGAATCAATCTCGGACATCTCAACATATAAAGGTTTATTTGCGAGCGAAGATGGTTCAACTTACAATCCCTTAAAACATGGGAAATACAATATTGGCATTGAATTAGAATCCGGCGCTACAGAAGAAGAGATGAAGGAAGATTTTAGTGGTCGCCAAATCCAACCTGGGCAACTGGCAATGACTTATCATTATATGCAACAAAAAACTACGGATCCAAATTTTGGTGTTGATGGCGCGAAATTCGATAATCCTGATCAATTATTAGAGGCTATGGAGAGTGATTCAGATCTCCATCAAAGAGTCTATGATTATGTCACAAGTCTCATCAACGACAATAATATGAGAGAAAACTTTTTTACTGGTACAGCACACAATTATTATGCGGATTCTAAATTTGAAACCGGAGATATTGATACGAGTAATGTAGAAATTGTCGGTTGCACTACTCACGAGAATGGCACTAAAATTTATGAGCTTAGCGTAGACTGGACAGATGAACAAGGCAATATTCACACTGATGTCTATAAATTCAAGGAGCGCTGCGGCGGGCAACCACTTGATCTCATCAACTTTACTACAAGCGTTCGTCAAATACCTGAAGATGAAATCGAGGATGATGATCCTGGCGATAAACCTGACGATGACAATCCGGGAGATGACAACCCAGGAGATGATGACCCAGGAGACGACGATCCGGGCGACGAGTTAGATAAGAAAAACGAACAAGCTCTAGAAGACAATGCCGGCCCTCGTGTTGATCAACGAAACTTAGACAATAACGTCACACCACAAACTCCTCTTAAAGATGATCAGAAAAACTTTGAGGCTATCGAAAAACAAAAGGAAGAGGACGCTAAAAAAGCTGAAGAAGCGCAGAGGATCAAAGAAGAACAAGCAGCTAAAGAAGAACAAGCTAAGAAAGAAGCTGAAGCTCGAAGACAAGCCGAAGAAGAAGCTGCTCGCAAGGCCTCCGAGGAAGAAAAGGCTAGAGAAGCCGAAGCGGCTGCTAAGGCTGAAGCTGCTAAAAAGGCTGCCGAAGAAGAAGCAGCTAAGAAGCAAGCCGAAGCTGCTGAAGCTGAACGTAAAGCCGCCGAAGAAGAAGCTGCTCGCAAAGCGGCCGAAGAAGAAGCAAATAAAAATAATGTCGAAAACAGCGCTGAAGCAGACTCTAATAACGATGCAGGCGCCGATGAACGTGGTGACATGTTTAATAATGGCGACTATTAATTAGATGGGTGGTAAGATATGAAAACTTTAATTATAAAAGGAGAAAAAATGAATAAAAAATATCTATCAACCATTGCGGGTGGGATAGTAGCACTGGTCCTAGCTTGTCTACCGTTCTGTCGGGCTTCAGCGTGGGGTCCAGAACGTACGACCTATACCATTGAGTCGCCTGCGCCTTACGCGGTTTTTAACTCAATCACTAATAACAACGCAGTCGGCGATGAACGAAATTTCGTCCGAATTGGTGAAGCTGGCTCGAGCGATCCTTATGAGGACGAAATCGAAATTGTGCCCGGCAAAGAGTATGAAGTTTACATTTATTACCATAATAATGCAGCTTCTAATACTAATTCCGCTGGCTACGGCATGGCCACAAATACTCGCATCTCATCAGCTTATCCGACCATTGTTAATACCGGCGAAAGGGGAATGATTAGTGGTATCATTTCTTGGAGTTACGTTACTCCAGAACAACCAAATAATGCTCAAACTGGCAAAGTATGGGATGAAGCCTATGTCACCACTAAAACAGATGGAACAGTGCTCCGTTATAAAACTGGTACAGCTGTTATTCACAACGCCGGCGCAGCAAACGGATCGGTTATGCCGACAGCACTCTTTACCGAAGAAGGTGCGCCAATCGGTTTCAATAAGCTTGCCGGTACAATCCCGGGTTGCGCAGAATACTCAGGATATATCACCTATACTCTAGTAGCTGAAAAAATCGATTCTTCCTTGGAAAAATATGTTTCCCTTGACGGCGAAAACTGGGGCGCAGAAGTAACCGCAAGGCCAGGAGAATACGTTACCTATAAAGTTGTATTTCGAAATACTGGAAATACTAAGCTTACTAATGTAATCTTTAAAGATACTCACGATGAAGGGTTAACGCTTCGCACCGGTAGCACAACGGTCTTTGACATCAACAATGAGAACGGAACGACTATCGACGACATTCTCGATCTCAGTGGCTATAATACTGGCGACAGCGCAGCTGGAGCATTAGTCCAAATCACTTACCAAGCAAAAGTTAGCGACGATGAGACTTACTGTAATAAATCATTAAAAAATACTATTACGGTAACTTATAATTCCGGTGATGAAAAAGAAGACACCGCTACGGTTCTAGTCGCTTGCGATGAACCATCTGGTCCAGACGAAGAAGATTGTAGTACAAATCCAAACTTACCGGGCTGTCAAGAAAAGAACTGTAAAACTAACCCCGAAATGGAAGGTTGCCAAGAGCTTCCATCCACCGGTCCACTCGAAATTGTCTTAGCAATTATTGTTGCTCTAGGCATTGGCGGCGGTGGTTACTACTTCTATCGCACTAGAAAAGCTTTAAACAAAGCCGAGAGTAAAGCTAAAGGCGAAGAACCAAAAGACTCAAATAAAGAAACTAAAACTGACGAAAAACCAGTTCAGATCGCTGAAGACTCTTCCCAAAAACCAGATAATATGGTAAAATAGCTAGAGTTAATTAAAGGATTAATATGAAGAAAGCAGTTATCCTCGTTGGCGGGAAGCAATATCTCGTCGAGGAAAAAGAGACCCTACGGGTGGACCTCCTCCCGGAAGGAACCAAAGAGCTCGAGACTGATGCTTTACTCGTTATCGATGGCGACAAAACGACCGTTGGTACTCCTACAGTAAAAGGCGTTAAGGTTTCAGCTAAAGTCAAGACGCCTCTAGTAAAAGGCGACAAGATTCGCGTTATTCGCTATAAAGCTAAGAAACGTGTTCATACCGAAACTGGTCATCGCCAGAAATACTCCGAGATCGAAATCACGAAAATCGGATAAAAAATAAACCCCTCGGGGTTTATTTTTTATGTTATAATGATAAGCAGTATGAGTGCGAAGGTGATTTGTATTACAAACCAAAAGGGCGGAGTAGGGAAAACTACTACTGCTGTTAACCTCGCTTATTATCTCGCGAAGAGTAAAAAGAAAACCCTTTTAATCGATTTTGATCCCCAGGGTAATGCTACTTCTGGACTCGGTGTTGATAAGAATGATAAAAAGAACCTCGGTCTAACTATGACCGAAGTAATTCTTGGCCAGGCTGAATTAAAAGAGGCCGTTCGCCCGACAAAGTATAAAAATTTTGATCTCGCTCCGACGACACCTGAACTTGCGAACGCTGAGGTTGAAATTACTGGTATGCAGCGCAAATTCGTGCGTCTTCGTGATGCTGTACGTATTGTAGAAGCTAATTACGACTATATTATCATCGACTCCCCTCCATCTCTTAGCCTCTTAACTGTAAACGGCATGATCGCGAGTAATTATTTACTCCTCCCGGTTCAAACCGAATTCTATGCTCTAGAAGGCGTTGCACAGCTTCTTGAATCTATGAAACTTGTCATGAAACAAGCCAACCCAGATTTAAAGCTAGTTGGTGTTCTTGCGACTATGTATGATAAAAGAACTAGTCTCAGCGCTCAAGTTTACGCCGAAATTAGGAAATACTTTAAACAACTCACTTTTAAGACTACGATTCCGCGTAATGTACGCGTCGCCGAAGCCCCAAGCCACGGTATTCCGGTCGGTGCATATGATAAGTTTAGTAAAGGCGCGAAAGCCTATAAAGAACTAGCTAAAGAGGTTATAGAAAGGACGAAAAAATGAAAGGACTAGGCCGAGGATTCGAAAGTTTAATTCCAACAGAGTTAATTGATGATGAGTTTGATCCTACCGCTGTTGAGGACAAAAAGGCAAGTCAACTCAAGGAATTAAAACTCGATGATATTATCCGCGACGAAGAACAACCTCGCCGTGATTTTAATAAAGAATCTCTAGATGCTCTCGCTGCTTCGATTAAAGAACACGGCGTTTTACAGCCTATCGTTGTCACAAAAGAAGATGGCAAATATAAAATCGTTGCTGGCGAAAGAAGATGGCGTGCCGCGAAGATTGCCGGTTTAAAGAAAATTCCTGCGATTATCCGCTCACTAGATTCTCAGAATCGTCTAGAGCTTTCCATTATCGAAAATGCTCAACGTGAAGACTTAAATGCTATCGAACTAGCGACGGCTTATGCGAAGTTAAAAACTCAGTTTAATCTTTCTACTGAAGACATAGCTGCGAAGGTAGGGAAAAGTGAACAAACCATCCAAAACACTCTCCGTCTTCTCACTTTACCAGACGACGTTAAGAAAACGATGGTGAAGGAGAAACTAACTGAAGGTGTTATGCGTCCACTTGTATCGCGCGATGAAGAAACGATTAAAAAAGTTCTTCCGAAAATTGTAAAGGAAGGTTGGACGGCGAGAAGAGTTGAACGTTACTTTGCTGAAAATTCGAAAAAATCCAGCGCGAAGGCAATTAAGCGCGATGCCTATCGAAAAGATGAAGATAAACTGTCTGCGAAATATAATGTCGTTACTAAAATTTCCGGCCGTAGCTTAACCTTTAAATGTAAGAACGACTCCGAATTAAAAGCCTTAGTTAAAAAACTAGCTGAATAATTGTATAATATATATATGATTCCTAATCATCCCCAGAAGGCTGAAGATTCTGCTCGCATTAAACGAGCTATTGAAGTTGCAACTAAAGCCCACGAAGGCCAACTTCGTAAAACTGGTGAACCCTACATTGTTCATCCTTTAGCCGTGAAAAGAATTCTTGAGGAGTGGGGAATGGATGAGGATACAATAATTGCTGGCATTCTTCACGACACTATCGAAGATACTAGTCTAACTCTTGACAACATTAGAAAAGAATTCGGCGAATCCGTTGCATTTCTTGTCGATGGCGTCACTAAACTTTCTACCGTTCGTACTGGTATGCGCGATATAGACACCTATCTTCCAGCTACGAAAGATAACTTTTTGAGATTAATGATTGCTCTCGGTGACGATATCCGTGTTCTAATTATTAAACTTGCCGATCGTCTCCATAATCTCCGCACACTTTCCGCTTTACCTCCAGATAAACAGAAGAAAGTCGCCAAAGAAACTCTCGAAGTATTTGCGCCTCTCGCCGACCGCTTAAATATGGGGCTTCTTCGTGTCGAGCTTGCCGACCTATCTTTTAAATACGTTAATCCTCGCCGTTATGAAGAACTAAAAAATCTTATCGATAAATATAATAAATCCGCCTCTAAATCACTTAAAAAAATTGAAGACGAAATCACCAAGGCTCTCAATAAAGAGAAAATTGAATTTAAGATCTCTGGTCGCGTGAAGTCAGTTTACTCGCTTCACAAAAAACTTGCTAAACACAATCAAAACATCAACGAAATCTACGACATAATTGCACTTCGCATCATTGTTAACGATATTACTGATTGTTATCTTACTCTCGGTGTCATCCATTCGCTCTATACGCCCATGGGAGGACGTATTAAGGACTACATTGCTATGCCGAAACAAAACGGTTATCAGTCTCTTCATACTACTGTTATTACAAAAGACAAGCGTATCGTCGAATTTCAGATTCGTACCAAAGAAATGCATGAATATGCCGAACGTGGTCTCGCCGCAAGTTTTTATTATAACGAACAGAAGCTTACTGATAATTATAAAAAAGGAAAGATTGAACATCTCCCAACTAATCTCCTTTGGATTAATGAACTCCAAACTACCGCCGCTCGTCTTCGCGAAGGGAAGAAAGTTGATTTGAAAAAGCTAAAGCTTAATCTCTTCGCGGATAAAATCTTTGTTTATACCCCGAAAGGTGATATTATCGATCTTCCGAAAGGCGCCCTTCCTCTTGATTTTGCCTACCGACTTCACTCCGAAATTGGCGATCACGTTGTTGGCGTAAAAATCAATGGTAAAATGTCTAACCTGAATAAAAAACTAGAACAGGGAGATGTTGTCGAAATCCTTACCTCTAAAAATCAGACTCCAAAATCCTCTTGGCTCGATAAAATATTTACTCCCCATGCTCGTGGCAAGCTTCGCCGCGCCCTTAAACTCCCTGATCCTTCTAACGAACCCGAGTCTAAAAAGAAGCGTAAGCCCCGTAAAGTATGATATAATATATCGTAATGGTGCCGATGTAGCTCAGTTGGTAGAGCAGCTCATTCGTAACGAGCAGGTCACAGGTTCGATCCCTGCCATCGGCTCCAAATAAAGGAATTGTTGTATGTCTAAGGTGGAAATAATTAAGCGTCCTATTGAACAGGTTAGCGGAGATCTTAAAAAAACCGCTTGGTCAGCCGTTATTGAATCACTTGCTTTGATTGTTTTAGGTATTTTATTTATTGTTTTTAGAGACACGATGATACACATCTTAGCTTATATCGTCGGTATCTTCTTTATTGTTAAAGGTGGATTTCAGATCGTCAACTATTTTATGGAAAAAGGTCAAAATGATTTTCTTAATAATGGGCTCCTTTCCGGAGTGGTTTCAGTGTTAATTGGTATCGCGGCGCTAGTAATTGGCGATGATATTGCTCATGTCTTCCGCGTCATTATAGGTATCATTATCGTTTACGAATCCTTAGTGCGCATCAATACCGCTACGAAACTCGCCTCTAATAAAATAGGTGCCTGGAGATATATCCTAATTATTTCTCTAGCCATGTTAGTTCTTGGCATGATCGTAATCTTTGTTGATGGCGCCGGCGCCGCATTAGTTGGATGGGTCATGGTTATAACTGGATTAATTGGTGTGATTGGCGACGCGATGTTCATTCAGTATATTAACACTATCGTAGAAAAACTAACCGGGAGTCACGAATCATGAAGGCCCTAAAAGAGGACATCATTAAGATTTATCGGACTGAACGCGGGATGCTGGTGCTTATGATTATTAACCTCTTACTAGCTGTCGGACTGTTTGTTTTTTCAATTATCAAACTTAATCCAAACGTCTCGGTTATCCGAGTTGGTTATGGTGACATGGATGGGTACCGTGACGGTAGCTGGATAGATATGTTAGCTTTCCCGGTTCTTGCTGTAATTTTTGGAATATTACACAATCTACTAGCTGTTAAGATATTCCATAAAAGAGGTGGTGGTATGGCAAAGTTCTTCTTGCTTCTAACTACTGCCCTCATTCTAGGAGCTATTCTGGTTCTTGCTAGAGTTCTTGGAGAAGCCTAATGCGCAAGAATCTTGAAATCCCCCAGGGAAAAAGAACGAAGCTCTACCGCTTCCTAGAAATTTTGCCGGGACTTATTTCTTATAGTGCAATTATTCTCCTATTCTTATTATCCTGGCTTGACCCGGTTATCGGTGCAATCTACTTATTTACAATCATTTCAATTACTCTAGTTAAAGCCGTTAGCGTCGCCTTTCGTACAGTTCAAGGCTACAAAGTCATTAAAAAAGCTGAACGCGTTGACTGGCGAAAGCGTGTTGAGGATCTTGAAAACCCACATGCGGCCTATGAGCGTCTCCATGACGACGAAAACCATAGCTACCATTTCGAGGAACACGTTGAAAACTTGCGTATGATGTCAGCTATAGAAGGAGATTATCCGGATCCGAAGCAGATTTATCATATTACAATTATGACTGCTTATGATGAGGGCGAAGAAGTTCTCGGGCCTTCAATTGAAGCCGTGAAAAACTCCACCTTCCCGAACGAAAGGATTATTTTCGCTCTAGCCTACGAAGAGCGTGGCGGGGAAGAGATGGAAAAAACTGCGCAAAAACTCGCCCAAACCTACAAAGGTGTTTTCAAAGATTTTCTGCTCATAAAGCATCCAGATGGGCTTCCTGGAGAAATCATCGGCAAAGGTCCAAATCTAACTTATGCTGGGAAAAAAGTTGCCGAATATGTAAAGGATCATAAATTACCAATTCAGAATATCATCATTACTTCGCTAGATAGCGATAACCGTATGGCACCGAAATACTTAGATTCGGTTACTTACGAATTCATCACTCATCCGAACCGTCAGCATTTAAGCTATCAGCCGGTCTCCCTCTTTATGAACAATATTTGGGATGCACCTGCGCCTTCTCGCGTGATTGCCGTCTCGAACTCTTTCTTCAATGTCATTTCTACTATGCGCCCACACGCTTTAAGAAACTTTGCTTCACATTCTCAACCTCTTCAAGCCCTTGAAGCGATGGATTTTTGGAGTAAGCGCACGATTGTCGAAGACGGTCATCAATACTGGCGCAGTCTTTTCTTCTTTAATGGGGATTATTCAGTTCTTCCAATTCGAATTCCGATTTATCAAGACGCCGTTATCGACGAGACCTTTTTAAAGACGGTCAAAGCACAGTTCGTGCAAGTCCGTCGCTGGTATTATGGTGCAAGCGACGTTGCGTATGTCGGCTCGAAGCTTTTCGTACGTCGGGAAAATCGTCTTGTTCCATTCCGAAAACTCTTCCCGAAGTTCTGGCGACTTCTAGACGGTCACGTTACCTTAGCGATTCTAGCTCCGATCGTAGCTTTCGGCGGCTGGGTTCCGATGATTATGAATCTTTCTTCGCACGCAATGGTAGCATATAATCTTCCGAACACCGTCAGTATTGTAGAAACTTTTGCTTCAATCGGTCTTCTCGTTTCTATATTTGTTTCACTTCGTATGTTGCCAAAACGTCCGGCGAAATACCGAAAGGGAAAGACTATTTTAATGGTTTTGCAATGGGTTTTAATGCCAGTTACCGCAATCCTATATCAGTCAATCGCTGCCTTCTATTCACAAACTCGTTTAATGCTCGGAAAATATATGGAAAAATTTGACGTCACGAGAAAAGTCGTCAAGAAATAATTATAATTCTTCTAAAGATTCTTTAATTGATTCATCAAAAAGAGTTTTTATCTTAGTAGATAGTTCTTTTGCCTGAGCCTTTAGTTCATCAAAGTTTTCAGTGATTTCATTATTATCTTCACTGTCGTAAACGTCTTTAAACTCTTGCCATTTATTTAAGTATTCTTCTAGAACTGTCTTCACTTTTTCGGTCGACAACCCATCAATTAAACCAGAAAGCTTTTCGATATATGAATCAATTTCTTCGCTATCTACTTCAGTAGGGAAATCACTAAAAACTTTATTTACCGTTTTTTGAAAATTTTCTTTCTCAAAGACCGCATTTCCGAGAGCTTTTAGTTTGTCGGTCATTTCGTCGGATTCAGCCCGTCGACCATTCATCACTCCGTTATTATAAATAGCTTTTCCTCCAAAAAACCCAGCCACGCCTAAAGCGACTACGATGATTGCGCCACCTATAATTAATATTGGTTTTTTCATTTTCTTCCTTTCTTTTATCTTAGTGTCCATAACTCTGAATCCAATGGCCATGCATTAAAACTACTACAATCCCTTAGACCGGTAGATTGTTGTAACATAATCGGAGCCGGTCCACCAATAAAACCATTTTCCTCGGTACACCACGCGATGTGCTCATAATGGCCTAACCAGTGTCCCATCTCGTGATTTACTACCATATGTTGATAATCGCGCGTGCTCATTCCGCCCGCTCGGCTCGCTTCGGTCCCTTCACGCCATCTTACGTCATTAATGATTACTTGGTTTGCCCAAGTCGTACAAGATAAATCAGCACCGCATCCAGGCGTTGCACCTAAGCTTGCTGGGTCAGAAAGAATCACATTCACGTCTTGTCCGCTATTAACCTCAACAAACTTCAACCCAGCTCTTACCCAACCTCGAGGATCGTTCAATGTTTCTGCCACCTTGGTTCTAAAATCTGAGAAACTCGCCTCCACATTACCCCAAACCATCGTTTTATAATAAATCACTTTCACGCCATCCATCATATGACCTCTTGCGTCTCCAGTGCTTGCGGTATTTGTCCCGCCATAACTCATTACGACTGGCTCAGGCCATCTTGTGAAATCTTCAGGAAAGGGAATTGAGATTTTAGTAGCCGTGAGTTTTTCCAGTAATTCATCTTTATCAATATCAAGTGCTTTAGTCGGTAAAAAACTCCCTAAACTAACTAAGAAAACCACTCCAATTATTACAAATAATGATCTTTTTATCACAAGCTAATTATAGCATCGCTTCTCTTATTTGGTAAGATATGGTATAATTAACAAAGCGGGTTGTTAGCTCAGTTGGCTAGAGCGTCTCGTTTACACCGAGAAGGTCGGGGGTTCGAGCCCCTCACAACCCACCAGAAATAAAAGAAAGAGCCAGAGGCTCTTTATTTTATTTCTGATAGAATATGGCTCGCCTCGCAAGGGGGTTCGAATGGAGCGAGCAAAGCGAGCGACATCCTTGCCCCTCACAAAATTTCAAAAAGTGAGACATTTGTCTCACATCTCACGATTTTGTACTTTTTTAAGAAAAGATCTGTGCTAGAATCTCTCTCAACGGAGGAGAAAGGTTTTTATTTTAAATGTTAAAAATTGTAGTTTTTGATAGTGGGTATGGTGGGGAATTATTTGCGGATTGCCTAAATGAAGAACTGCCTATAGTCGATGTGGTCCGTGTAATTGACTGGCGAAATACGGATCAACTCGTCGCTAGTCCAAAATCTGCTCGGAAAACAGCCGAGGCTGCTCTACGTCCTTATATCGGGAGAGTTGATCTAATTATTTTTGCGAACCACCTCTTATCGCTAACCAGTCTAAAGTATTTTCAGCGAAAGTATAAAAAACAAAAATTTCTTGGTTTCAACCTCGAAGAACCGAGTACCTTTATTAAATATGATACTTTGATATTAACTACGAAGGCTGTCGCTAAAACGGTTAACTTTCACAATTTTCTTTTTCGCCTGAAAAGAAGAACTAAAGTATTAACTTTAGATGATTGGATTGTCAAAATCGACGACGGGGAATTAGGATTTGACGAAATCAGGGAAACTATCTTAAGGTCTTTCGTGGGCACAGATTTTTCTCCTAAAGAAATCATTCTAGGCTGTTCTCAATTCAGTGACATCAAAAACGAACTACATAAAGCTTTAGGCGGAAATACTAGAATCTACGATAGTATCCCGGACGCCATTCGGAGTACTCTTAAAACTCTTCGCATCCGCGGCGGCGCAGCAAGACGTTGATTAAAGGAATTTTTCATAATACAATATGCTTATGGAAATCGAACTTAGCCAGTTTTATAGTCGTCTGGGCACCATTGCATTGATTTTATTGCTCGGGTTTTTGCTAGGGAAACTAAAGTTGATTTCTAAAAAGACAAACCAGGAGATCACTAATTTACTGCTTGTCATTTTTATGCCCGCCTCGCTTTTTATGGCCTTTCCTAGTTCGTACGATAAAGCGTCTGCCGATTTATTCTTTTCTGGTTTACTAGGCGGAGTATTAGTGATGTCTATGCTAATTATCTTAGCTAAGATTATCTTTAATAAGAAATTCTTCGGAGAGGAATTATCTTATGAGTCCCAGTTTGGTCTCGTCTTTAATAACGCCACGTTTTTAGGTTATCCGATCGTTTCTAGCACCTTTGGACCGAGAGGTATTCTGGCTTACTGTGGCTTTATTATTGCTTTTAATGTCGCGCTTTTCTCTTACGGCATTTGGCTATTTGAACATAAGATTACCTTTAAACTAATCCGTTCAGTGATCTTTAATCCGAACATTATTGCAGTAATTCTAGGCATGATACTGTTTCTATTTAATATCAAATTACCGAACCTTTTCACCGATGCAGTAGGTTATGTCGGAAATGCTACAACACCTCTATCAATTATCTGTATTGGTTTTATGCTTTCTCAGTCGAAGATACTAAGAGTGTTAAAAAAGTGGCGCCTGGCTATTACGGCAATTACGCAGCTCATCGTCGGACCTTTAGCTACCTGGGGGATACTAACATTATTAGGCTTTCCGCCAGAAGTAGTCCAGGTTTGTACGCTTATCGAAGCTCTTCCGACTGCTACGTCACTAGGTTTATTTGCGGTTAAATATGGCGGTAATGCCGTAGAGTCATCCGAGCTTGTCACTATCTCCACGATCTTTTCGATGATCACAATGCCACTCATGATGATGTTGTTATTAGGATAGAATCTCTTCTTTATGGTATAATGTTCCGAAGAAGGGAAAACAAAATGAATGATTTAGAAAAAATGCGACACACCCTGAGCCATGTTCTTGCGGCGGCAGTCCAAGAGCTTTATCCTGGGGCGAAATTTGGCATCGGGCCGGCCATTGAAAACGGCTTCTATTATGATATTGATTTCGGTAAGACAAAATTATCTGATACAGATTTAACAAAAATTGAGAAAAAAATGCGCGGTATTGTTGCGCGTAAATTAAAGATGGAAAAACGTGTTGTTCCGAAGACTGAAGCTCTAGACTGGGCTAGAGACAACAAACAGGATTATAAGATTGAATTAATTGAAGAACTTCCTGAAGGTTCAGAGATCTCTTTCTATGATTTAGGTGACGTCTTTACCGATCTCTGTAAAGGTCCGCATCTAAAGAATACTTCCGAAGTCGGGGCTTTTAAACTCGTTCGTATTGCCGGCGCGTATTGGCGCGGTGATGAAAAGAGGGAAATGCTGACCCGTATTTACGGTGTTGCCTTTAAGACTGAAGAAGAATTAAACGCCTATCTTAAACAACAAGAAGAAGCCAAGGCTCGCGATCATCGTAAACTTGGTAAGGAATTAGATCTATTCTGCTTCTCTGATTTAGTCGGCGCCGGTCTTCCACTCTTTACTCCGCGCGGTACTGAACTTCGTGAATTAATGGCGAATTATTCGTTAAGTCTCCGCGGCAGAGAAGGTTTTAAGAAAGTCTGGACTCCTCATATCACCAAAACTGACCTCTATAAGACTTCCGGTCACTATGCAAAATTCGGCGATGAACTATTTATGGTCCATTCTCAAGTTAGTGGTGAAGATTTCGCAATGAAACCGATGAACTGTCCTCATCATGCACAGATTTTTGCTTCACGCCCACGCACTTATCGCGATATGCCAGTTCGCTATATGGAAGCAACCACTGATTATCGTGATGAAAAAACTGGTGAACTTGGCGGATTATCACGCGTTCGCTCTTTGACTCAAGATGACTCCCACGTTTTCTGTCGTAAGGATCAAATTAAAGATGAAGTTAAGCGCCTAGTTGGAATTGTCAAAGAGTTATATGAGACTATGGGCATGCAAAAGCTTCGGGCTCGTCTTTCCTATCGCTCTGATGAAGATAAATATTTAGGCGATAAAAAGCTTTGGGAAATGGCTCAAAAACAGATCAAGCAAGCCGCTATTGATAACGGATTAGACTATTTCGAACAAGAAGGCGAAGCTGCGTTCTATGGCCCTAAGATTGATTTCATGGCTGAAGATGCCATTGGTAGGGAACATCAGCTCGCAACAATTCAACTAGACTTTGTCCAACCTGATCGCTTTGGACTTGAATTCACTAATAGTAAAGGCGAAAAAGAACAACCGGTAATGATTCATCACGCTACCCTCGGTTCGATTGAGCGCTTCCTTTCGGTCTTCATCGAACATACTGGCGGTTGGTTCCCATTCTGGTGCGCTCCGGAACAAGTTCGCGTACTTACGATTAACGACAAAATTGGCGATTATGTTGCTAAAATCACTAAAATACTAGATGGGATTGTTCTTGAGAAACCATTAAAGTATAACGAGCTAAGGTATACTGTTGATGAATCGGCCGACTCGCTCGGTAAGAAAATCAAACGTGCGACTGAAATGAAGATTCCTGCGATTCTTATCGTTGGCCCGAAAGACGCTGAAGAGGGAATCGTTTCAATTCGCCTTCGCGATAAAGAAGACAAGGTTAAGCTCGCGAAGCTTGCAGACTATCTATGCAAACTATCATAATCTTAGGACCTACCGGTTCAGGAAAAACTGGGGTATCCATTGAAATCGCAAAAAAAATCGGCGGAGAAATTATTTCTGCCGATTCTCGCGCCATCTATAAAGGTATGGATATTGGCACAGCTAAACCAACTAAAGAAGAAATGGACGGTATCCCGCACTATGGTTTAGACTTAGTCAAACCTGGTGAAAGATTTACGGTCGCCGACTGGAAACAATATGCTTTAGAAAAAATTGACGACATTAAAGCGCGTGGGAAAGTTCCGATTATCGTGGGCGGAACCGGGCTTTATATTGACGCGTTAATATACGACTACAAATTCAAAGGACCGACCGGCGAGAAAATCGGCGACTTTGAACAAAAAACTTGTACAGACAGAACAGATATAAAAGGTGATTATTTGCTAATCGGAATCAAGTGGGAAACCCCTGAATTGCGTAAAAGACTAGCTCAACGCATAGAAAAAATGTTTTCAAAAGAACTCTACGATGAAACAGAAAATCTCGTAAAAAAATACAGCTGGGACAGCCAAGCCATGAAGAGTGATATTTATGAATATGCTTGGAAATATCTATGCGGCGAGTTAAGTTTAGAGGAAGCTAAAGAAAAATGCTTTTACGAAGACTGGCATCTTGCTAAACGTCAGATGACTTGGTTTAAACGCAATAAAAACATTAACTGGCTGAAGCTTGAAGAAGTGTATCCATTTGTGCTAAAATGTATACAGAATGAGCAAAGAAAATAATAATCCTACAGAAAAATTATTTGGGTCGAAGACTCGTGCTAAACTTTTAAAACTTTTCTTCGAAAACCCCGGAAAAAGTTTTTATGTTCGCGAAATGACTAGGGTAATTGACGAACAGATTAATTCTGTTCGTAGGGAACTATTAAATCTCGAAAGCATTGGGATTATTAAAAACGAAACCTTTGACAATAAAGTTTATTACTCAGCGAACAATAAACATCCTTTCTGCCGTCCGCTTATCGACATTTTCTCGAAAAAAATTGATACAAGTCGCGAAAAGGATATTAAAGAAACTACGTGGGAAGAATACTCCCGTCCAGTTAAAAACTATCTTAAGGCCCTTATCGTCACTAATCGTCTCCCGGGTCAAGACGGCATCGATCTTCTAATCGTCGGTAACGATAAAACGAAGAAACTAACTAGATGGGCCGAGATTATTGAAAAACGACAGGGAAAACCGATTAACTACGTCATTATGTCTCAAGACGATTTCTCTTACCGAAAGAGTGTACACGATCGCTTCATTGATGACGTGTTAGAGATGGAAATCACTGAAATAATCGATCCGGAAAAAATAATCAAAGGATAGGAGGAAACATGTTCGAGCTCGAAAGCAAAAACCAAGACGAAATCATCATCACTACAAAAAAAACCACCATTAAATTCAATATTGCCGATGCGGTTATTGATGCCGGACTTGCTGTAGGTAAAATCTCCGGACCTGGTGAGTTTGAAATTGGCGACGTAGCCATCCGTGGCATTGCTACTGAATCTGGAAAAACTGTTTACGATGCGGAAATTGGTGGAATTCATGTTGGTATCTTAGGTGGAATTGAAGAAAACCTCGACGATATTGTTGCCGATGTGCTTTGTACTTCGTCGATTCGTGCCATTCGCGAGATTGAACCTAAACTAGTTGTTTCGATGGGGAATGTCGATGCGATGGTGACTGAATTGAAGCTTACTGCTAGGACCGAAAAGAAATTGAAAGTTAAGAACTTCGAATCCTTACCGACCACTAAAGAAGTTGTGGTGTTAAACTAGATGAATTTAATTTTCATACTTATTATAATCGTGGGCTCAGTCGTTTTGCATGAGCTTGCTCATGGCATTGTTGCATATTGGTTAGGTGATTCCACTGCGAAAGACGCCGGACGTTTATCTTTTAATCCCATTAAACATATCGATCCATACATGTCGATTCTTGTTCCAGTCGTATTATATCTATTAAATGCTCCAGTTTTCGGCGGTGCTAAACCTGTGCCAGTAAACTACGCCAATCTCAAATGGCGCGAATGGGGAATGGCTCTTACTGCTCTTGCTGGCCCACTCATGAATTTTCTATTAGCCCTAGTCTTCTTCCTAATCGGCTATCATACAGGAATCTTTTTTGGCTTTTGCGGAGAGACGATGGAGTTCATTTTTGCCCGCATGGTTAGTATTAATATCGGCTTTATGCTATTTAATCTAATCCCGATTCCGCCCCTAGACGGTTCTCGCGTCCTCTATGCTATTGCCCCCGATGGCGTTCGAAATCTTTTACTCAGTATTGAGAAATATGGTTTTATTATTGTCTATATGTTAATCTTCTTATTTGGTCCAATTTTTTCAAGTTTAATGGTAAATGGCATGAATGCAGTATTAAGTTTCTTTTATTTTCTCGTCGGTTATCATATGGTATAATAGAGATAGCCCTATCGGCAGCATGATTTTCCTGAATAATCATGTTTTAGGGATTTCGTGGCTTACACCCGTGGGTGTATCGCATAAGATTTTACCCACCTTGTATATATTACGGGGAAAACGGGCCGATAGGGTTTTAAGAAAAAAGTGGGCATGAAACAAAGAATTCGCGTAGTTGGATTAATTAAAAACGATGAGGGGGTTTTAGTTTTTAAACGCAGCCGGGGTCGGTCCGAATCCCCGGTTTTTTGGGAACTCCCGACTGGAAAGATTAAATTTGGCGAACAACCGGAAGAAGCTATGGCCCGCTCTCTTAACGAATTCACGGGTTTAAATGCTACTTCCTTGAAGCTTAGAGATGTTATTACTTTCCTCGCTACAGAGGATTCGAGCCAGCTAAGTAATCTTTATATCATTTATGAAATCGGTATTTCTGAAGATACTAAACCTACTCCTCGCGAGCGCTATACCGCATATAAATATCTAAAAGAGAATTCAAACGGCGTACGCTTAACAGAGACCAGCATGGCGGTCTTAGAAATTGTCGAAGAAAAACTCTTGTCCGATCGTGTTTCTCCGCGTGCAGCGGCTAACTCCGTAACCATCAATGTCGACGGTGCTTCGCGTGGTAATCCTGGCCCATCTGGTATCGGTTTTTGTATTACGAACAGTGATGGTCAAATCATCGAACGGGGCGGTGAATTTATTGGTTTCGCTACATCGCGCGTCGCTGAGTATTATGCTCTGAAGAAGGGAATTGATCGCGCAATTGAACTTGGCTATAAAACAGCCAGATTTGTCTCAGATAGCCTAATGATTATTAACCAGCTAAACGGTATTTTCCAGATTAAAAATCAAGACATTATGCCGATTTATCAAGATATTCAGAAAAAACTAGAGAACTTCGAAGCAGTTTCATTCTCTCATGTTCCACGTGCTAAGAACGTCATTGCCGACTCAGAAGCCAACGATGCCATCGATAGAATATTGAAGAAAAACTAACTTTATTGTATAATAAAAAAATGGAACTCATACACTCTAAAGACTTGAAGATTATCGGGTCTACCGAATATATTGAAGTCAGCGGCATTAAAGATATCCCCGCCAAAATTGATACTGGCGCTGATACCTCATCTATCTGGGCTTCCAATATTAATATGAGAGAAGACGGTACCTTAGAGTTTTCATTGTTTGGATCGAAATCACCTTACTATACCGGTGAAACTATCAAGATGACTGAATATAAAGCAAGGATTGTGCGCTCATCGCATGGAGATACTCAAATTCGCTATCGGGTTAGGTTACCTATAAAACTCGCCGACGAATCATTCGATACTACTTTTACTCTTGCTAATAGATCACGCAACAATTTTCCAGTCTTAATTGGACGTCACACCCTTGAAGGGAAGTATCTAGTTGATGTTTCTAACTCTAAGGTTGGACGGAAAAAGGACACTCCTCAATCTGTAAGATTAAGCGAAGAGCTAAAAAAAGATCCATATCGATTTCATCAAAAGTACGTAAAAGAATAGAAAGGGATAATAAATAATTATGAAACTCGCAATTTTATCTAATGGGCCGGCGAATTATTCCACTAAGCGCCTGATTGAAGAGGCGGAAAAGCGTGGCCACGAAGTTGAAGTCATCAAATACAAGAATTG